>LNFM01000462.1_pt1 | contig 123400 bp, 128 predicted proteins | sample 596031 | NCBI WGS metagenome assembly LNFM01 (sample SAMN04254537, study PRJNA301005) | activated carbon metagenome | isolation source: dual media filters at the Ann Arbor, Michigan drinking water treatment plant | place: USA: Ann Arbor | reverse complement strand
AGCAGGCCGAGACGCTGGCGCGTGCGCGCCAGAGCGGCACGCTGGCGCTGGCGCTGCGCAGCATCGCCGATCTCAACGTGGTCGAGAACCGAACCGATGATTCTGCGGCTCCCAGAAAGGGCGACAGCATCAACGTGGTTCGCTACGGCGTCCAAAGTGCGACGACGACACAGAAGTGACCGAAGGACGCTCAATATGAAGTACCCCGGAAATCATCAGAGGGCGACGCCGACATTGGCAGTCCGCGTCCTGTCGCTTTCCTCCATCGCGGCGCTGATGCTCAATTCGGTTCTGACGCCCGCCCTTGCGGCCGACGAACCGGTCGCGGCGCCGATTGGCGACCAGGCGCCGATGGTGTCGCCCGTCGCCACCGTCGGATCAGCAAAGGTACGTTTTCTGGCGCTCGGCATCGGCAAATCCGTGATCATCGACTTGCCGCGCGAGGTCAAGGATGTGCTGGTCGCGGATCCCAAGATCGCCAACGCGGTCGTGCGCTCGGCGCAGCGCGCCTACATCATCGGCGCTGCGGTCGGTCAGACCAACGTGGTGTTCTTCGATGCCGCGGGCCAGCAGGTCGCGGCCTATGACATCGCGGTCAAGCGCGATCTCAACGGCGTGCGCGCCGCACTGCGGCATACCATGCCGGGAATTCAGATCGAAGGCGTCGGCGACGGGGTCATGCTGACCGGCTCGGTATCGTCGCCGATCGAGGCGCAGCAGGCTGGCGATCTCGCGGCGCGTCTGGTGGGCGGTTCCGACAAGGTCGTCAACTCGATCGTCGTCAAGGGCCGCGATCAGGTGATGCTGAAGGTCACGGTCGCGGAAGTGCGGCGGGACATCGTCAAACAGATGGGCGTGGATCTCAGCGCCAGCATGAACTCGGGCACCACGATCGTGAAGTTCAACAATACCAACCCGTTCACCGCAAACAGTGGATCGCTCGTCCCCGGCAACGGGCTTGCCGGGTCATTCGGCTCGATGCCATCGGTCCAGGCGACGCTTCGTGCGATGGAAAGCGCCGGCGTCGTGCGGACTCTCGCCGAACCCAATCTGACGGCAATCTCCGGCGAGTCCGCGACATTTATCTCAGGCGGCGAGTTTCCCATTCCGACCGGCGTCAGCTGCCAACCGATAGCGGGCGGCGGTATCGGACAATGCGTCCAGACGGTCAGCTACAAGAAATTCGGTATCTCGCTCAACTTCACGCCGGTGGTGCTGAGTGAGGGTCGGATCAGCCTGAGGGTGATGACCGAAGTGTCGGAAGTGTCGACCGAAAACGCTTTGACTGGCGGCGCCGGCGGAACCACGATTCCCTCCATCAAGACCCGTCGTGCCGAAACCACGCTGGAGATTCCCTCCGGCGGCTCGATGGCGATGGCCGGTCTGATCCAGGAACAGACCAAGCAGGCGGTCAACGGAATTCCCGGCCTGGACTCCTTGCCCGTCCTCGGCGCGCTGTTCAGGAGCCAGGATTTCATCAATAACCAGACGGAACTGTTGGTCATGGTGACGCCTTACGTCGTCCGCGCGGTCGCGCAGAAAGAGTTGTCGCGTCCCGACGACGGATTTGCACCCGCGTCGGATTCCCAATCGACATTGCTGGCCCAGATCAACCGGATTTACGGGGTCGCCGGCCGCGCCGAACCGGCCGGGAGCTATCAGAGCAACTTTGGCTTCATCATTGACTGACGTGACGCTGCCCGGCTGATGCGCGGGACGAGGACTGAACGATGACGAACAGAACACCGCTCGATCGCCTTCGCAGCCTGCGCCTGTTCGGCACGCTGGCTGGTCTTTCATTCGCAATGGGCGCGTGCACCTATACCGGCGCGGAGGTCGTGACGACGGCAAGCGTGCCCAACGACTACCGGCAGCGGCATCCGATCGCGGTTCAGGAAGCCGACACCTCGATCGTCGTTTTCGTCGGGCAGGCACGGGGCGGCCTGTCCGCCTCGCAACGCGCCGACGTCGCGGGATTGGCGCGGACCTGGGTTCGCGAAGGCACCGGTGCGATCGTGGTCGATGTGCCGGTCGACACACCGAATGCCCGGGCCGCGGCCTCCGCCGCACGGGAAATCCAGGCGACGCTCGCGGCGGGCGGTGTGCCGCCACGCGGAATCAAGCTGCATCGTTACCGTCCGGACGATCCGCGTACGCTGGCGACCATCAGGCTGAGCTATCCGAAAATCGCGGCGATCGCCGGCCCCTGCGGCCTGTGGCCTGAGGATCTCGGGCCCTCGGTCCTGAACAGGGGCTACAGCGAAAACAAGCCGTACCACAATTTCGGTTGCGCGACCCAGCGCAACCTCGCGGCGATGATCGACAATCCGGCCGACCTCGAGCAGCCGCGATCCGAAACGGCCGCCTATACTGCGCGGCGCACGGCCGCGTTCGACAAGTATCGCAAGGGCAATCCGACCACGACCACCTATCCCGAGACCGACAAAGCCAAACTCAGCGATACAGGCAAATGATCAGCTACGCCCGCCAGCATCACGAAGATCAGCCGGAGGTTCCGGCGCCGCACCCCGACGACTACATCGCGCCAGCGCCGCGCGTGTCGGTCCAGGCCTTCTGCGAGTCGGAGCAAACCGCGGCCGCCGTACGATCGGCCGCCGAAGACCGTCGCCTCGGCAAGGCCCATCTCACAGTCCAGATGGGCGGCGTGGCGACCGCCATCGAAGCCTACCGAACGGTGCCCACGCCGAACGTGATCATCCTGGAAACCGAAGGCGGCAGCGATATCCTTACGGGCCTCGATGATCTCGCGACCGTGTGCGATCCCGGAACCCGCGTCGTCGTGTTCGGCACCGCCCACGATGCCGCGCCCTACCGCGAACTGGTGCGTCGCGGCGTCAGCGACTACGTCATCGGTCCGGTCGTTCCGCTTGATGTGGTGCGCTCGGTTTGCAGCCTGTTCTCGGCCTCGGAAGCCGTCGCCGTCGGCCGCGTCATCGCCGTCGTCGGCGCCAAGGGCGGCGTCGGCGCGTCCACCGTCGCGCACAACGTGGCCTGGGCTATTGCCCGCGATCTCGCGCTGGATTCCGTGGTCATCGATCTCGACCTCGCGTTCGGCACTGCCGGGCTCGACTACAACAAGGACCCTCTGCAGGGGATCGCCAACGCGATCTTTTCGTCCGACCGGCCCGATACCTCGTTCGTCGACCGCCTGCTGGCGAAATGCACCGACAATCTGAGCCTGCTGGCAGCGCCGGCATCGCTCGACCGGGTGTACGATCTCGGCGCGGACGCGTTCGATGCGATCTTCGATACGTTGCGGATGACGACTCCCTGCATCGTGCTGGACGTTCCGCACCAATGGTCGGGCTGGACCAGGCGCGTGCTGGTCGGCGCGGACGACATTCTGGTGGTCGCCGAGCCGGATCTCGCCAATCTGCGCAATACCAAGAACATGCTGAATCTGCTGAAGACGTCGCGGCCCAATGACCGGCCGCCGCTGTATTGTCTCAACCAGGTCGGTATGCCGAAGCGTCCTGAAATCGACGCCGGCGGATTCATCAAGACAATCGAGAGCCCGCCGATCGCTTCCATTCCATTCGATTCCCGCATGTTCGGCACGGCCGCCAACAACGGCCAGATGATCGCGGAAATTTCCGCCCATCACCGCACCACCAAGATGTTTCTGCAGATCGCGCGGCAGCTCACGGGCCGCGGCGAAACCAGAGCGCCGCGCGGCTCATTCCTGTCGCCGATCATCAAGCGGCTGCGGGCCAGGTAAGCTTCGCGTTGGGAGGATGGCGGCCGACCGCCCCGATGCCTGTTCGCCGGAGGTCAGTCGGAACGCCCGGCAGCCGCGACCGGCAGCTTACCGGCATCCGCGCGCGCCTTGCCCTTGCGGGACAGCAATCGATTGAGATCGGCCACATCAGCCGCTGCCTCCTCGACCGGCCGATCAGCCTTCACGATACTTTCAGCTTCGGCAAGACGGCCCTGCAGGCCGACCACCAGCGCCAGATTCAACCGCACACGCCGGTCCGCATCCGTGCGGCCGTTGGCGCGTCGCATGATCTCCTCCGCCTTGGGCAGGTCTCTTGCAAGCAGGTAGGAAAGGCCGAGATTGGAGAGCACGGAAGGTTCTTCGGGCGCGATCTTCAGCGCGCTCGAGTAGTACTGCCGCGCTTCTTCGTATCGGCCGAGCTGATCGAGCACCGCGCCTTGAGCCGAGAGAATCCGCCAATCCGGGTCGTCGGGCGTGTGGGCGCGGGTGAGAACGTCGAAGGCCTGTTGAAAATTGCCGTTGTCCGCCAGCGCCCGTCCATAGCCGGCGAGCAGCGCCTTGTTGCCGGGATGAGCGATGGTGGCCTGCTCGAGCACGGCTACCGCCTGCGACTTCTGCCCCGTGGCGCGCAGCGCCTTGCCGTATTGCAGCGCCGCTTCGGCATCCCTGGGGTTGGCGCGAAAACGATCGCGAGAACCTTCCAGTTCGCGCCGAGGGTCGGCGGCGCGGCTTGTTTCGGTTTTCTCCCCCAGCGATCCCGTGATGTCGGAAGTGCCCGCCGTCTGGCAGCCACCGAGCCCCAACAGCAGGATCGCGGCAGATGCTGCGAATGCAGCCCGCTCCACGAAGCGTTTCTTTTCTCGAAGCGGCTGGAGCACGTGCTTTGACCTATCGTCGGCGACTGGTCAAGAATGCTTACATTTTAACCCTAAGTTCAGGTTAAGAGGTCATGCAACCTCAGTTGCCGGCCTCATTCGCGGGAGCGCGGGCCTCGGCATGTTGGGGGCCTCGCGGCCTAATCAACGAACTGAGCGCCGAATTCGCAGCCGATCCGCCAGGCCAGCCGGCACTGGCGCGGACCGCCTTCCGACAGGATGATGGTGAACTCGGGGGGAATGTCGGGATATTCGGCAATGACCTTGACGCCGCCCGCCGAGACGTCCGTGATCATGCAGTCGCGCGGCAACGAGCCGGTCCCGAACTGGATCTTCGCGACCCGCCTGCACAAACGGCGTTCGCTGCTGCGTCGATTCGCCAACATATCGGTCCTTCACGTTACCTGGGAATGCTCCACCCGGCATTCGTTGGATCCGTTTACCGAAGAATCGTTGGAATACGCCTAGCGCAACCGCGCGCAATTTATCCTTTCTCTTTCAATTCCCTTGACGGCGTCCTGGGCTGATGCGTCCACCGGTTTGGGATGCCGCACGCCGTTTCCGCTGTCGGTCTCGTAGGCCCGGGCCCGGGGGGCGCCGATCTTAAGCGTGCGCCGGTAACGCTTTGATCCGGCTTGCTTTGCCTTGCCGCCGCCATATCGCTAGGGTATCGCCGCCGCCACGCCGGGATCGGCGTTCAGGCGGGCTACGCGGATTGGCGCGCTCCATCGGGGATGGGATACCTATAAGTGTCTGAATTATTTGATGAAGTCGACGAGGACGTACGTCGCGACCAGCTCAAGAAGATCTGGGATCAGTATTCGATCTACATCGTCGCCGGTGCGCTCTTGATCATCGCTGCGGTGGGCGGCTGGCGTGGCTATGCGTATCTGGAGGCCAAGAAGGCCGCCGAGGCCGGAGCTGCCTTCGACAAGGCCTCGGAACTCTCCGAGCAGAACAAGCATACCGAGGCGGAAGCCGCCTTTGCCGATCTGGCTGCCAAGGCGCCGTCGGGCTACCGCACGCTGGCGCGGCTGCGCGCCGCGGCGGAAGCAGTCTCCCGCGATCCGCAAGCGGCCGCCAGGCTGTACGACGACATCGCGGCCGATCGCAGCGTCGGCGCCCCCGAACAGGACCTGGCCCGGGTCCGCGCCGCCGGGCTGCTTTTGGAAACGTCCGCCTATCCCGATATGCTGCAGCGCCTTGAGCCAGCCACCGCGCCGGGGTCGACCTTTCGCCACACCGCACGCGAGTTGCTGGCATTGTCGGCGTGGCGCGCCAGCGATACAGCCGCGGCGCGCCAGTGGCTGGACGTGATCGCAAATGATGCAGAGACGCCGCCAAGCCTGCGTTCGCGCGCCGAAGCGCTGCAGGCGTTGCTTCCGCCGGTGGCGAAGAGCTGACGGCGGGAAAACAAGTTGAGTGAGAAACCGACCATGCGCCGCCCGCCACGCCTGATCGCCACCGCCATCGTCATCGCCTTGTCGGGCGCGCTGGCTGGCTGCGCCGGAGGCATGAGCAGTTTCGATCCATCCGATCTGCTCGACTTCCTCGACACCAAGAAGAAGCTGCCGGGCGAACGCAAGCCGGTTTTCCCCGAAGGCGTGCCGGGCCTCGAGCAGGGGGTGCCAAAGGATCTGTACAAGGGATCGCGGCAGGAGCAGATCGACCGGCAGAATGCCGAGGCTGCCGCTGCGCCGCCTGCCGAGGATCCGAATTCGAGGCGTGGCGCGAAGTCCGCCAAGGGCATGCAGCCGGCGACGGCCAGCCGGGCGCCCGCCCCGGGGGCAGAACCCGACGACGTGCCCGAGGAAGAGGGCAGCACCGCCGCGGCGCCGCCGCCTCCCAAGCCGGCGAAGATCGTGCGCCGGCGTACCACCGCGCCGCCGCCGGATCCGCCGGCTCAACCGGCACAGCCTGCGCAATCGCAGCAACGATCTGCTTCACCGTTCCCGGCGCCATTGCCGAGCGGCACCTTTACGCGCTGATTTGGTTTTTCATTTTATCGACACGCGCTTCCCAAACGGCGCACGGATCGCTCATGTCTTTTACCATTGCCATCATCGGCCGACCCAATGTCGGAAAATCGACGCTGTTCAATCGGCTGGTCGGGCAGAAGCTCGCGCTGGTCGACGACACACCCGGCGTCACGCGCGACCGCCGCGAAGGGCAGGGCCGCCTCGGCGATCTCGAATTCACGCTGATCGACACCGCGGGCCTCGACGAGGGCGCCAAGGGCTCGCTTACCGCACGGATGCAGGAGCAGACGGAGGCCGCGATCGCGCTGGCCGACGCCCTGATGTTCGTGATCGACGCGCGTGCGGGCCTGACGCCGAACGATCGCGGCTTTGCCGACTTCGCGCGCCGCGCCAACAAACCGGTGGTGCTGGTCGCCAACAAGAGCGAAGGCAAGCAGGGCGATGCCGGCGCGATGGAATCCTATGCGCTCGGCCTCGGCGAGCCGATCCAGATTTCCGCCGAGCACGGCGAGGGCTTGAGCGATCTCTACGACTCGCTCCGCGCGCTGATGCCGGCGCCGGTCGAGGAAGGCGAAGAGTTCGACGATGACGACATCGTCGAAACCGACGAGGAAATCGCCAAGCGGCCGATCCGGGTGGCGATCGTCGGCCGTCCAAATGCTGGAAAATCCACGCTGATCAATCATCTGCTCGGCGAGGAGCGGCTGTTGACCAGCGCCGAGGCCGGCACCACGCGCGATTCCATTTCCGTCGAGGTCAATTGGCAGGGCCGGGATTTTCGTGTGTTCGATACCGCTGGGTTGCGGCGGCGCTCTCGCATCGAGGAAAAACTGGAAAAGCTCTCGGTATCGGACGCCTTGCGCGCCATCCGCTTCGCCGAAGTCGTGGTGCTGATGATGGACGCGCAGAACAGGTTCGAGGAGCAGGATCTGCGGATCGCCGACCTGATCGAGCGCGAGGGCCGCGCGCTGGTCATCGCGGTCAACAAATGGGACCTGATGGGGAAGCAGTCGAGCCTGATCGCGGCGCTGCGCGCCGACGCCGATCACCTGCTGCCGCAGGTCAGGGGCATGCCGATCGTCGCGGTGTCCGGCCTGATGGGCGAGGGCATCGACCGGCTGATGAGTTCGATCGAGCAGGCCTATGCGGTGTGGAACCGGCGGGTGCCAACGGCGACGCTCAATCGCTGGTTCGAGCAGGCGGTGGACGCCAACCCGCCGCCGGCGGTGTCGGGCAGGCGGCTGAAGCTGAACTACATCACGCAGGCCAAGGCCCGGCCGCCGAGCTTCATCCTGTTCTGCTCGCGCGCCGATGCGGTGCCGCAGTCCTACCTGCGCTATCTCGTCAACTCGATGCGTGAATTCTTCGAACTGCCGGGCACGCCTGTGCGGATCAGCCTGCGCGAGAAGGCCAACCCGTTCGCCCACAAGCGCAAGCGGCCATCGTGAGCAAGACGAATTCCGCGCACACTGCCGCAATGCCTGCGGCACGCGGCGGCGCGGTTGCCTTTATCTTCGTCACCATCCTGCTCGACATGCTCGCGCTCGGCCTGATCATGCCGATCCTGCCCAAGCTGGTGGAAAGCTTCGTCGACAATGACACCGCCGACGCGGCGCGCATCTTCGGTCTGTTCGGCACCGCCTGGGCGCTGATGCAGTTTTTCTTTTCGCCCATCCTCGGTGCCCTGTCGGACCGGTTCGGCCGGCGGCCCGTGGTGCTTTTCTCGAATTTCGGGCTGGCGCTTGACTATGTGTTGATGGCGCTGGCGCCGACGCTGCTCTGGCTCTTCATCGGCCGGGTGATCTCGGGCATCACCTCGGCCAGCGTTTCGACGGCATTCGCTTACATTGCGGATGTGACGGCGCCGGAACGGCGCGCCGCGGTGTTCGGCAAGATCGGCGTCGCGTTCGGCGCCGGCTTCATACTCGGCCCTGCGGTCGGCGGCCTGCTCGGCGACATCGATCCCCGGTTGCCGTTCTGGGCGGCGGCGGGTTTGGGCTTTGCCAACACGCTGTATGGTTTTCTTATCCTGCCGGAATCGCTTCCGCGCGAACGCCGCTCGCCGTTCCGCTGGAAAAACGCCAACCCGATCGGCGCGCTGCATCTGTTGCGTTCCGACCGGGTGCTGGCGGGCCTGTCCGTGGTCAATTTCGTCGCGCAAACTGCCCATGTGGTTTTGCCGAGCACCTACGTGCTTTACGCCACCTACCGCTACGGCTGGGATACCACCACCGTCGGGCTGACGCTGGCCATGGTCGGCATCTGCGCGATGGTGGTGCAGGGGATGGCGATCGGGCCGATCGTGCGACGTTTCGGCGAGCGGCGGGCGCTGATGCTGGGGCTCGGCTGCGGCGCGACAGGCTTTCTGATCTTCGCGTTGGCGCCGACCGGCCCGCTGTCCTGGCTCGGCATTCCCGTGATGGCCCTGTGGGGGGTATCAGGAGCGGCGATCCAGTCGCTGATGACGCAACTGGTCGCGCCAGGCCAGCAGGGGCAGCTGCAGGGCGCCAATACCAGCGTGCAGAGCGTGTCGCAGATGGTGGGGCCGTTCTTGTTCACGCTGATATTTGCGTATTTCATCGGCGCGCACGCGCCCTTGAAATTGCCGGGCGCGCCGTTCCTGCTGGCAGCGGCGCTGTTGCTACTGGCGCTGGCGATCGCGGCACGCACGTTGTCACGCAAGCGGGGCGACCTCGCCACCCCCGGGGTGCGCTGATTTCGTCCATGCTGGACAGGGTCTGGAACCGGCGCGCATGCGGAGCGGCGGTTGCTGCCGATGCGGCGACCCCATTGGCGACGTCACGGGTTCCACAGGCTTCGTGCCCGGGATATCCTGCCTGATTCCAGCGAATCACTTATGCTTGAATACCGACTTCAGGAGGCCGATATGGTCGCAGACAGCAACAGCCAGATCGCGTGGCACCGGGCTCAGATCAGGAAACACCGAGAGGTGCTGAAGCAGATCGAGACCTCCCGACACAACTTCGGCGAGATTGCCGGCTCGAAAACGATCGGCCAGACGCAGAAGGCGGTCGCCGAGTTGAAACGCAAGATCAGGGATTCCGAACGCATCATCGCGGCCTATGAGCGGCAAACCCGCCGCCCGCTCACGACTGATCTTCAAACGCTCGCCAGCGTTCCCTGGAGCAAGTGGAACGCGCGTGACTCTTCGGATCAGCGCTAGCCAGGCTGGGTCCGGATTCAGCCCGCGCGGACGCTTGCTCGCCGAAAGCGGCTTCGCCTGTCTTCCGGCGAGATCGTGGCGATCCGCTTAGTCCCAACCGCGCTTCAGCGGTTTCGGGTGATGACGACTTCGAGATACTGGCTGGGAATGACCAGGGTGCCGTCATCGGCTGTGTTGAACTTGTCGAGCAGAACATTGATATCCGTTTCAAGCGCATCTGCAGCGGCCCCGTCGAGGGCTTCGAATGCCTTGACCACCGGACCGTAATAATTGCGGAAGATCTCCATCCAGTGCTCCGGCGACTCGTAGCGGAACACGAAGTTTCTGCTCTGCGTCTCGATGCTTCCCGTCGGGCCGAACAGGTGGTCGAGATGCGCCCTCGTGCCCCACAGCGCCGGCGACTGCACGCCTGCGGGCGGCGGCAGGTGCTTGCCGATGGTCTTGAACAACTGGCCGATGAAACTTGCCGGCGTCCAGTTGGCAAGTCCGATTTTTCCGCCCGGACGACAAACCCGGCTCATTTCGCCGGCGGCCTGCCGATGGTTCGGCGTGAACATCACTCCGAACGTCGACAGCACCACATCGAAGCTCGCATCGTCGAACGGCAAGGCTTCGGCGTCGGCCTCGCGGAAGATGACAGAAAGGCGGTCGGCCTCGGCGCGCGCGCGGCCGCGGTCGAGCAGGGCGCCAACATAATCGGTCGACACTACCTCGGCGAATCGACGCGCCGCCGCCAGCGTCGCATTGCCGTTACCGGCGGCGACGTCGAGCACGCGCTGGTTGCTGCGCAGGTCGACCGCCTCGCAAAGCATTTCGCCGACGATCTGCAGGGTGACGCCGACGATCGCATAGTCGCCCGATGACCATGCGCGTTGCTGGCGGCTCTTGATCGCGGCGAAGTCGATGGCGGCGGGAGGGGTTGCTAGGTCATTCATGGTTGGCTTCCTTTTCGGTTGGGTTGATGGGACAGAGTGGGCAATCGTGTTCTACTCCGCGCCCGCTTCAGTGCGTTGCTGCGAGCCGGCTTGCAGTGCTCGGGGTTGCAGGAGGCGCCACGGCAGCAGCATGGACACGCGATCGCGGTAACGCCGATAGTCGTCGCCGAACATCGCGGTCAGGTCGCGTTCCTCGAGCGCAATACCGATCAGGATGTAGAGTGTGGAAACGCCCGCAAACAGCAGGTGGCCCGCGGTCATGGTCGGCGTCGCCCAGAAGGCAATTATGAAGCCGAGATAGATCGGATGCCGGACCAGATTGTACAGAAACGGCGTCCGGAACCGCGGAGCGGGCGAAACCCGGCCGGCGAGATTGTCGACGACCTGCCGCACACCGAACAGCTCGAAATGGCTGATCAGGAACGTACTGGTGAAGACCATGAGCCAGCCGCCGAGCGACAGGGCGGTGATGACCATCGCGATGTGCGGATGATCAATCTGCCAGATTACGGTCGGAATGGGCTGCCATTGCCAGAACAACAGGCAGAGCGTGAGGCTGGTGAATAGCACATACGTGCTGCGTTCAACCGAATCCGGAACATATCGCGTCCACCATTGCTTGAACGACTTCCGCGCCATCACGCTGTGCTGGATTGCGAACAGCGCGAGCAGGTGGAGGTTGTTCAGGACGGCTCTCGAAAGCGGCGCTACCGCGCCGGTGTCGATCGCCTTCGGCACGGCGAAGCCGCCGACGAAGCCGATCGCATACAGAATGGTGGCAAGGAACAAGGCGTAGGATAACAGTCCGTAAGTCAAGGCAATGAACCGGGTCATGAAAGGCCTCCTCAAATCTTCGCTGGAGTGACGGGTCGTTGACGGCACGCCAGTGCTTCGGGCCCGGCCTCGCGCCTCATGCGCGCGCGCAAACTCCTGTCGACGTCCCGGGTCACGGCGCGCCGTCCCGCTCGGGAAGCCAGCAGTTCGGTGGGATCGGTCGCGAAGGGGGTCGCAAGGGAGTCAACAACGTCGGCGCGCGACAGTCCGACGGCAAGAAGCGATCGTTCATCGACTTGCAGCAGGGGCTTGATCGCCGAACGCATCAGCAACGATGCGAGCAGTGCAATGCCCCGACCGACCATACCAGCAGCCAGGTTCCTGATCATGCCACAATCTCCATCGGCCGGAATGCAAGGCGTTGAACCGAATGCCTGCATCGGTGACTCATGGGTATTGCCGAAGGGCCACAGCCTCAATGATCGATACGCCGTCATCGTTTGCAGTTGCGCCGGACAACGGTCACGACCTGCTCGCGGAAACGTTACGCGCGGTTCGTCTGACCGGATCGGTGTTTCTCGACGCCTGCTTCACGGCGCCGTTCGGCGTCATCAGTCCGAAGCATTTCGACGCGCACAGCCCGATGGCGCATCTGCGCCATGTCAGCATTTTTCATCTGATCGCGGCCGGCGAGTGCAGCGTCGAACTCGCCAACGGCGAACGCAGGACCGTCGCGGGCGGCGACATCCTGCTGATTCCCTTCGCGGACCAGCACAAATTGTGGAACGGTCGCACCGTGGACATGCCGCTGGCAGACGACATCGTCCGCCCCGGACCGATCAAGGGCATGTGGAACATCAACCACGGCGGCGGCGGCCGGCAGACCCGGATGGTGTGCGGGTTCATCGAATCCTCCGAATTCCTGCTGACACCGGTGTTTCGTACCTTGCCGTCGTTGCTGGTCGATCGCGCCGAGGACGACCAAGTCAGCGCGCTGATCAAATCGACCGTGAGCCAGATCCTCGCATTGACGGAAAGTGCCGCCCCGGGCAGCGAGCTGATGCTCGGCCGATTGATGGAGCTGCTGTTCGTCGAGGTGCTGCGGCGCTACGCCACGCGGCTGCCGGCCAGTGCGAAGGGATGGTTCGCCGCGCTCAACGATCCCGTCGTCGGTCGTGCCTTGCAGTTCGTGCATCGCGACCCCGCACGCCGCTGGACGGTGGACGAACTGGCGCGCGAGGCCGGCTCGTCCCGTACGGTGCTCGCCGAGCGGTTTCATGCGCTGCTGGGTCAGGCTCCGATCGAGTACATCACATGCTGGCGGATGCAACTGGCGGCCGAACGGATACGGGCGCGAAGCGGCAGTCTCGCGGCGATCGCGGCCGATGTCGGCTACGACTCCGAGGCGGCCTTCAATCGCGCGTTCAAGCGGGTGACCGGGGTAACGCCGGGGCGGTGGCGCGATGGTGGTCTGATCTCGGCCGCGGCATCCTAGCGCGCGATGATGGCCTCACGCCGGTTCGCGGAAACTCTTCAGGCTGCGAGTCCGGTAGTCGTAGAGCTTGCCGGTCTCGGTCCAGGCCGGCGCGCACATCGGCACGATCCATTCGGCGACCTGCTCCGGCGTATCCAGCGTTAGCGGGTCTTCGCCGGGAAACACGGTCGCGCGCAAGCGCGTCCGGGTCGGGCCGGGGTTGAACAGGTTGACGCGAAGCGGCGTGCTGGCAGTTTCCTGCGCCCAGCATCGCGCCAGCGTCTCCAGCGCGGCCTTCGAGGCGGCATAGGGGCCGAGATAGGCGGTGGCCTGGCTCGCCGCGTCCGACGTGACGAACACCGCGCGGCCGGCGTCGGATCGTTTCAACAGCGGCTCCATGCAGCGGATCAGCTGGAAGTTGGCCGACACGTTGATTGCCATCACCTCGTTCCATGGTTTCATCTCGATGTGTCCGAGCGGCGAGGAGGGGCCGGCGACGCCGGCATTGCCGACGAGAATGTCGAGCCTGCCATGGCGTTCATGCAGCGCGGCGCCGAGCCGGGCGATGCCGTCTGAATCGGTGAGATTGAGCGGCACCAGCGTCGCAGCGCCGCCGGCGCCGCGGATTTCATCGTCCAGTTCTTCCAGGCCGGCCTGAGTCCGCGCCACCGCGACCACATGGGCGCCGGCTTTGGCCAGCGCGCGCGCGGCGGCATGGCCGATGCCGCGGGAGGCACCGGTGACGAGAGCGATGCGGGAGGCGAGGGGTGTTGTCATCGAAGGGACTCTATCAACTCGTCGTCCCGCGAACGCGGGGGCTCATACGCCGTGCAGCTTATGATGGGTGAAGATCTTCGCGTCTAGCGGTGTTCAAAGACACCAAGGCCTGGGGCTATGGATCCCCGCGTTCGCGGGGACGACATGCCGTGGGTGCTGTCAGCTCGCCTCTGCCAGCAGCGACAATTGCCGCGGCTGCGGTTCGGCTTCGCTGTGGTCGGTGAGGTGGGTCGGGTAGACGCCCGTGAAGCAGTGATCGGAGAATTTCGGATGGGCGGGATCGCGGCCGGGCTCGCCCATGGCGCGGTACATGCCGTCGATCGACAGGAACGCCAGCGAGTCGGCGCCGATGGCTTCGCGCATCTCCTCCAGCGAATGGGTCGCGGCCAGCAGGCCGCCGCGGTCCGGCAGGTCGATGCCGTAATAGTCGGGGTAAAGAATCGGCGGCGAGGCGAGGCGGAAGTGGACCTCGCGGGCGCCGGCGTCGCGCATCATGCGGACGATCTTCTTGGATGTGGTGCCGCGCACCAGGCTGTCGTCGATCAGGATAATGCGCTTGCCCTCGATCGCGGCGCGGTTGGCCGAATGCTTCATGCGCACGCCGAGTTCGCGCACGCTCTGGGTCGGCTGGATGAAGGTGCGGCCGACATAGTGATTGCGGATGATGCCGAGCTCGAACGGGACGCCGGAATGCTGGCTGTAGCCGACCGCGGCGGGCACGCCGGAATCCGGCACCGGCACAATGACGTCGACCTCGACATGGCTCTCGCGCGCGAGCTGCGATCCGAAGGCCTTGCGGACGTCATACACCGAGCGGCCGCCGACGATGGAATCCGGCCGCGAGAAGTAGATGTATTCGAAGATGCAGGGCCGCGGCGGTTTGGGCGGAAACGGCTTGTGGCTTTCCGCGCCGCGCTCGTCGAACACGATGATCTCGCCCGGCTCGATGTCGCGAAGGTATTTCGCGCCGATCATGTCAAGCGCGCAGGTTTCCGACGCCAGGATCGGACAGCCGTCGAGTTCGCCCAACACCAGCGGGCGGATACCCAGGGGATCGCGGGCGCCGACCAGCTTCTTGTTGGTCATCGACACCAGCGAATAGGCCCCCTCGATCGCGCGCAGCGACTCGATGAAGCGGTCGATGAAGCGGGCGCGTTTCGACTGCGCCACCAGATGCAGGATCACCTCGGTGTCGGTGGTGGATTGCATCATGGCGCCGTTACGCACCAGCTCGCGGCGCAGGGTCAGCCCGTTGGTGAGATTGCCGTTGTGGCCGACCGCGAATCCGCCGGCATTGAGTTCGGCGAACAGCGGCTGAACGTTGCGCAGGATGGTGGCGCCGGTCGTGGAGTAGCGGACGTGACCGACCGCGATGTTGCCGGGGAGGCGCTCGATCACCTCGCGGCGGGAGAAGGTGTCGCCGACCAGGCCGAGCCGGCGCTCGGAGTGAAACCGGGAGCCATCGAAGGAGACGATGCCGGCGGCCTCCTGGCCGCGATGCTGGAGGGCATGCAGCCCGAGCGCGGTGATGGCCGCAGCTTCCGGGTGGCCGAAGATGCCGAACACGCCGCATTCCTCGCGCAGCGTGTCGCCTTCCAGATCGTCCTGCAGCTCGATCGCCGCGGGGTCCAGGTCAGGATCGTGGGCGGGATCGGAAGGGCTTTTCATCTCGTCCATCGCGCCTCTCTTCTGGCCTGGTATCAACGCCCGACCGCTTTGTCGATCTGCTTTTTCAAGCCTTCGCGGGCAGCCTTGCTGTAGCCATCGCCGGCGCCCGGCGCAGCCGGCTCGGCGTCAGTTTGCTCATCGTCCGGTTTATTCTTCTTGAATCTCTTCAAGATGGTGTTCTCCGGGTCATCCGGCAAGAGCGACATCAGCCAATCCCCGGTTCCCTGCAGCACCACGCGAGACTTCGCCCCGGTGACCCAGTCCGGCCGCTGCTTGTCTGGAACCAGCCAGCTGAAGAACAGGAAGGCCACGACGACGATCAGGAGGCCGCGCGCCAGCCCGAACAGGAAGCCGAGCGTGCGGTCCAGCGCGCCGATCCGGGAATCCAGGATCATGTCGGAAATCCGCACCGTGACGATGGAGACCACGATCAGGGTGGCGACGAAGACGCCGCCGACCACGACGACGCTGGCGATGGTCTCGTTCTGGAAATACTCCTTCGCGGTCGGCAGCAGCTTTCCGAACGCATAGAGCGTGACCAGCGCCGCCGCGCCCCATGCCGCGATCGAGAGAATCTCCCGCATGAAGCCGCGCACCATCGCGAGCAGGCCGGAGATCAGCATCACCGCGAGCAGGACGAGATCGAGTATCGTTATCGGCATCGGCTGGTCAGGTCCGCTCGTAAGTCCAAACTGCGAATCGGCAACGTCGGTGCCGCCCTAAGTGACGGTCAGATCGGGCGTCCCGCAAGGCAGGAAATAGCGCCATTCCCACCCCGCGCGCGGGTTGTATAGCGGCGAGGGCAGGTGCCGTCACGCCCGACTAGCCGTCCTGATGCCGGAATCTCGCTGGTGTGGTATTTTTCTCCACTGCCGCGCCGTCGCGGCCATCGCGGTTTCCGCCGCGATTCGGCTCTCGGCTGGCCTCTCGATCGGGCTCCCGGTTGGTTCTGGGCGTGCCGCGGGCGGCGATCTCGGCGACGAGGCTGGTCAATCCGCCGACGGTATTGAGCACCAGCCCGGCATCGCCGCCGACCTCGGCGCGTGCCGACTCCGGCAGCACGGCGCGGCTGAATCCGAGTTTGGCCGCTTCCTTGAGGCGGGCCGAAGTCTGCGCCACCGGCCGGACCGCGCCGGACAGCGAAATCTCGCCGAAATAGACCGCATCCGTCGGCAGCGGCGCGTTGACCAGCGACGACACCAGCGCGGCCGCGGCGGCAAGGTCGGCCGCCGGCTCCTGGATCCGCAGGCCGCCCGCCACGTTCAGATAGACGTCGTAGCCGGACAGTTTGACGCCGCAATGGGCCTCCAGCACCGCCAGCACCATCGACAGCCGGCTCGGATCCCAGCCCACCACCGCCCGTCGTGGGGTGCCGAGCGTGGTCGGCGCCACCAGCGCCTGCAGTTCCACCAGTACCGGACGGGTGCCTTCGATCCCGGCGAACACGGCGGTGCCCGGACTGCCGAGATCGCGCTCGGACAGGAACAGCTCGGACGGATTGGAGACCTCGCGCAGGCCGAGCCCGGTCATCTCGAACACGCCGATCTCGTCGGTCGGCCCGAACCGATTCTTTGCTGCGCGAAGAATCCGGAATTGCTGCGAGCCCTCGCCCTCGAATGACAGCACCGCATCGACCATGTGCTCGACCACGCGGGGCCCGGCGATCTGGCCGTCCTTGGTGACGTGCCCGACCAGGATGATGGTGGCGCCGGATTTCTTGGCGAACCGAATCAGCGCCTGCGCCGAGGCGCGCACCTGGGTCACCGTGCCGGGCGCGGATTCCACCGTGTCGGTCCACATGGTCTGGATCGAATCGATCACGATCAGGCGCGGCACCGGGCCTTCGGACAGCGTCGAGACGATATCCTCGACGGAGGTTTCCGCGGCGAGCTGCACCGGCGCATCGGCGAGTCCCAGCCGCTCGGCGCGCAGCCGCACCTGCGCCACCGCCTCTTCGCCCGAGATGTAGACCACGCGATGCCCGGCCCGCGCCATCAGGGAGGTAGCTTGTGTCAAAAGCGTCGACTTGCCGATCCCGGGATCGCCGCCGACCAGCAATACCGAGCCCCTGACAAAACCGCCGCCGGTGACGCGATCGAGCTCGGCCATCCCCGAGGAAAGGCGCGGGGCCTCCTGGCTCTTGCCGGTGAGGGTTTCCAGCTGGAACAGCCGGCCCCGGCGTTTTGAGCGGATCGAGACCGGCATCGAGGTGGCCCCGGTCGTGTCCTCCTCCGCCAGCGTGTTCCACTCGCCGCAGGACTCGCACTTGCCCTGCCAGCGGTTGAACGCCGCGCCGCAGTTCTGGCAGACGAAGGAGAGCGCGGACTTGGCCATGGGGAGGTGCGCGGATTTGGGGTTGTTCTTATTTTGTTCTATAGCTGATTAACAATCGGTTCGCGACAGAAAAGTCGATTGGCGTTGTTGAAAGAGGTCACCACCAGCGGAGACTCGGGTAACCAAATCTAACCACTTTCTTGAGATTTATTGGCACTTCAGGGAATTTCATGGCCGAAACATCAATCGAGTGGACTGACGCCACCTGGAACCCCGTAGCCGGGTGCACTGTCCTCACCGCCGGATGTACCAATTGCTACGCCATGCGGATGGCGGCCCGGCTTGAGGCGATGGGCACCGAGAAGTACCGCGGTCTCACTCGAAAAAGTGGGGGCAGGGCGGTTTGGACCGGAAAAATTCGATTGGACGAGAAATCGCTCGATGTCCCGCGCGCTTGGTCCAAGCCGCGCAAGGTTTTCGTTAACTCGATGTCCGATCTTTTTCATGATGACGTGCCGATTGAATTCATCGCGCGGGTTTGGGACGTGATGAGGGACACACCCCGGCACACCTATCAAATCCTCACGAAGCGCCCAGAGCGCATGGCCCAAATTCTAACGCAACCATCGTTCGAAATCCTGCCGAACGTCTGGCTCGGTACCAGCGTCGAAGACGATCGCGTTCTGTTTCGTCTAGACGCAATTCGGCGGGTGCCGGCGGCGATCAGGTTCGTTTCGCTCGAGCCGCTGATCGGATCGGTAGCTCAGGGCGATCTGACCGGCATCCATTGGGCGATCGTCGGCGGCGAGAGTGGCCCGCGTGCCCGTGCAATGAAACCTGAGTGGGTGGACGAGATTGAGGCGATGTGCCGGAGGTCCGGTACGGCCTTTTTCTTCAAACAGTGGGGTGGGAAGAACAAGAAGGCGGCGGGTCGAATTCTGAACGGTCGGACCTATGACGCCATGCCAGCCTTAAGTATGTGACGAGCGATCCTTGTAGCCAGTCCGATCGCTGCTGGCTTAGGGTTGGAAATGGCGAAGAACAGCGCAAACTGCGGAATGCCTCTATCGTCGTTGAGCCGCAGCGGAGGCAAAACGGCCGCAAAAAGATCCGCAAGCCGTGCGCCGAAATACCGCTCCATGTCGTCTACTTCAGCGGTTCTCGCCAAGCGCTCATCAGTGTCACCGAATAGATTGGTGCGCTTCTTAAGTTCGTACCAGTCTTCCTGCCAATCAGGTGTTCCGATCATTCGCGTAAGCGCGGCGCGCTTCGACGGATCTAAATCCTCTGCATCGCGGGTTGCCTGACGGAATAGCCCCGCGAGGGAAACCAAATACCAAACGTCGATGGCCTCTGTTTGCCTGATCGCAACCAGCGTTTCCCAGTCGACACTCATACCGTAAGGGTCGAGAAACATCACGGCGCGCGTACCAGCCCAGCTTCGTTGTTGGCTTAAGAGTCTCATAATCGCGGCGTTGGCGTCGCCAGGAATTACATCTATGGCCCGATGAGCGTGGCTTGCTCGCAGTTCATTTAGCGCGGCAATATGCCTTGCGCGTTTATCCATGAAGACGAGACGGTCAAATTCGGGAACGACGTCTATCGCAATTTTGGCAGATCCACGCCGACGTTCCACGCGCTCGTCAACCTTAGGGCCGAGCATGTCGGCGGCTCTACCGGGTATCACCACGGTCCGCTCACCCGTGCCGGCGAACGCATCGATGTACCAAAGGTTTTCGAACTGCGGACGTAATGCCGTGGTGAACTGCTGCAAGTACCCCCCGACAAGCGAAAGCTTGAGGTCTGTTGAGATGCTGCCGAATTCGTGGTCCGCCGGCGTCATAGCGCCCCTGGTCGCCGCTTAGGTCGAAAGCTTGTTTAACATATTACGGAATGGCGCCGCGAGCTATTGCCAAGGCCGCCGCCTACGCCCCGTCCACCTTGCTCGCCAGCACCTTGTCGATGCGCCTTCCATCGAGATCGAGAATCTCGAACCGCCAGCCGCCGGTTTCGATCCGATCGCCGACACCGGGAATGGTGCCGAATTCCTGCAGCAGGAAACCGGCGAAGGTCTGATAGGGCTTTGAAGGCGGCAGCACGATGCCGAGCAGGTCGGCAAAGGCGACCGCCGGCATCCACCCCGAGATCAGATAGGAGCCGTCGTCGCGCTTCACGAAGGGCAGCTCCGCGGGTCCTTCTTCGGTATGGAACGTGCCGACGATCGCCTCCAGAATATCGGCACGGGTCACGACGCCCTGGAAGGTGCCGTATTCGTCATGGATGAGGCCCATATGCACCGGCGAATCGCGCAGGATCGCGATGACGTCCCGTGCATCGACGGTCTCCGGGATGATGGGTGCGTGGCGGATCAGTTGGCTGATATCCGGTCTTTGCCCCGCCAGGCATGCATCGAGCATATCCTTGGCGTTGACGATTCCGAGCACATGGTCGCGGCTGCCGTCGAACACCGGGAAGTGGGAATGATTGCTGCCTGCGATGGTCGTCGCGACGTCGGCAGCGGGACCGCTCACGTCGATCATGCTGACTTCATGCCGCGGCGTCATCACGGCGCCGACCGGCAGGTCGCCGAGCCGCATCACCCCCGCGATCATTTCCTTTTCGCCGGGCTCCAGCACGCCGGCATTCTCGGCTTCGACGACGAGGGTGCGAATTTCCTCCTCGCTGATTTTCTCTTCCGCTTCGCCCCTGTGGCCGAGCAGCCAGAGCAGCGCCTTGCCGGAGCGATCCAGCAGCCACACCAGCGGCAGCGAAACCTTCGCCAGCATCATCATGGCCGGCGCCACCCTGACGGCGATCGCCTCTGGGTCGCGCAGCGCGATCTGCTTCGGCACCAGTTCGCCGATGATCAGTGAAAAATAGGTAATGACCGCGACGACGACGCCGACGCCGATCGTGTCCGCCAGTCCCCGCGACAGCCCGCTTTCCATCAGCCATGCGGTAAGACGCAGACCGAGGGTCGCGCCGGAGAAAGCGCCGGACAACACGCCGATGAGCGTGATCCCGATCTGCACGGTGGAGAGAAACTTGCCGGGATCGGAGGCCAGTTCGAGCGCCCGGCGCGAACCGGTGACGCCCTTTGCGACCAGAGCCGCGAGCCGCGCCGGCCGTGACGAAACGATGGCCAGCTCCGACATTGCGAGCAGGCCATTGACGACGATCAGGACCGCGACGATCCCGAGTTCCAGATACAGCACGCTTCAGCCTTGTTGATCCGGGATCGTAAACGGATCGATCCCACTGGTTCCGCCCCGCCATGAGGCCCGGCAGTAACCCTCAAATGGGGATTGGTGGGCGAACTTGCCATCCGCTTGTCAGGCCTGCGCGTTGCTCGCGCGCGTCCAGATCGCGACCGGTTGCTCGATGCCGCGGACCGTGCAGGCTGGCTTCTCGACCAGATGCATGAAGTCGGCGTTCGCGCATTGGCCTTCCGCGCGCGCCCGTTGCACCAGACCGTGGCTGACCACCATCGCGCAGCCGAATTCGCGGGTGAGGGACTCGAGCCGGCTCGCCGCGTTTACCGTGGTTCCGATGACGGCGAATTCGAGCCGGTTCAATCCCATATCGCCGAGCACGACCGGGCCGTAGTGCAGTCCGAGGCTGAGCTGGATCGGCGGCTCGCCGCGATGTTTTCGCTCGAGATTCAATTCGTCCATCGAGCTTATCATGGCCTGCGCGCAACGCAGCGCATTGCCGGCGTCGCAATCACCGGTGAAGGGGGTGCCGAACGTCGCCATCAATCCATCGCCGAGATATTTGTCCAGCGTTCCCTCATGGCGGAAAACCTCGCGCTCCATCCGCTCATGGAAGCGCCGCAGTGTGTCGATCACCTCGGTCGGGCTGCGGCCGTCGGAATAGGCGGTGAAGCCGACGATATCGGCGAACAGCACCGCGACATCCTGGGTTCGAACCTGCTTCAGCGGCTCGTCGTTCTTCGAAAGCTCCTCGACGACATTCGGGGAAAAATAACGCGCCAGATTGGTGCGCTCGCGCTCGATCCCGGCATGGCTGATCAGGAGCGCATTGGAACGGCGCGCCGCCAGCGCCAGGATCATGGCGACGATCATGAAGACCGTGATTTGTTGAAACCGTCCGCCGACACCGATCGCCGCGGGGTCGATGATCTCGAACAGCCGGATGTCGGAGCCTGTGGCGACGCGCACGCGTTCGGACAGCGCGGCATGGGTTTCGGGCTGCAGGTAAACCCAGGCGACGGCGATCGCCCACACCGCTGAGGTCCAGGCGCCCATCGCCACCACGGTGCGCCACGAATAGGCCAGCGTCGCGGTGGCCAGGAAGATGAAGAAATAGATGAAGGTGTCGAACCGGAACTGCATCGCCAGCGGCCAGTTCGCGGTGCTCCAGGGATTGGGCACGACGCTGAGGAAGGTCAGCAGCGCCAGATCGCAGAACATTAGAAAAAGCTCCGGCCGGGACCGGCCGGTGGTCTTGCCGACCTTGAGCTGGGCCCAGCCGATCACGGCAAAAAGGCTCAGCATCGCGACGTAATAGAGCACCTCCCAGTTCGGATTGATGATCGGCAACGTGACGGCGGTCACCGCCAGCGCCACCCAGCGCGCGCGGATCGCCAGCAGCAGGCCCTCGCGCTTGCTGCCGGCAAGGGCCGCCTCGGCGAATTTCAACGTGGCCTGTCGGGCCTCGGTTCGCTCAACCGGCCCGCCGCGAGAATCGGGAATGTCGCTTGTGTCAGCCAATACGCTCAAACCATCCACTCCTGATTTCGCACCGGAATCATGCGCCGACGAAGGCGTTGAACAGCATCGCGATCCCGGCCGCCAGCATGATACCATCCATCATCAGCCGAAACACATCCGGCTCGAGCCGCAATACGAAACGCCGGGCGATGACGGCGCCCGCCATCAGCGACGAACCGGCGATGAGGCCCTTCAGCGCGACATCGCCCGTCAGCGCGCCGAACTGCTGGAAGGTCAGGGATTTGCTGACATATAATCCGAGCGAGCTCGCGGCTTCGGTGGCTAGGAAGGCGCCCTTGCTGAGGCCGTAGAACAGGAACAGCGGCACGCTCAACGGCCCCGTCGACACCACGATACCGGTGAGGTAGCCGACGACGGCGCCGCCGGCGGCGAGGTGCCAGAGCGACAGTTTGAGATCGTGCCGGGCGAGCCAGTGCCGCGCCGGCACCATCGCGATCAGGAACAGCCCGATCGAAACATCCACCACGCGCGGCGGCAGCGCCAGCAGGGTGCGGGCGCCGAGCGCCGCGGCGGGAATACCGGTCACCGAATAGGCGGCGCAGGCCCGCCATTCGACCTCGCGCCACCAGGCCAGGATGCGCGACAGGTTCGCCATCACGGCGGCGACCGCCATGATCGGTACCGCCTGCTGCGGCCCGTATTGATACACCAGCACCGGCATCAGCATGATCGACGATCCCGTGCCGACGATGCCCGAGATGGTGCCGGCGGCGAGCCCGACGACGAGGACGAAGAGGAAGTTCAAGGGGGGTCTCCGCGAACCGTTGCTCTCCTACCCGGATGAGCGGGCTTGGGGCACCTACGGATGCGGTCCCCACGGCGCCGCGAGCAGGAGCTTTACCTCCTGTGTCATCACCAGCGGTCGAAATTTGCCGGCGAAGTTCATGAAGTCAGGATTGGCGAACAGCGCTTGCCAGGACTTGCGGCGATCGGCGTCGTCCTCGAATTTCCAGAGATGGATGATCTGGTTGATGGTGCCAACGTCACTCTGAAAATATCCGATCAGCTTCTTGTCGTGCTCGCCCTTCTGCATCGCAGGGAATCCGAGCTCCTGGTACAGCTTCACGGCTTCGGACATCTTGCCGACGTAGAGGGTGTAGGTGCGCAGCTCATAGAGCGCCATGGTGTCTTCTCCTTGAAAAATGCGTTGGCGGACTGGTTGAGTAGAGCCGAAAAGCACCGTGTGACTACCCGACGGGCAAATCACTTCCGTTTATCAGAAGTCATGTCAAGTCATCGAAACAAAAACATTTCGTTTAACACGTCGGGTTGCGCACGTCACGAACGCGCGGTGGGATGCGATGGACGCGACAGCGTCGGGCGCGCAAGGGATCGCAGGGCGGATTGCTCTCCGTGAGCGATCATCCGGCGCGCGGACGAACGGCGCTTAAAACTGTCTACGACGAAACTTGCCGGATAGGGACGAGGTCCGGCGAGAGCTTTGGCGGGACAGGCGCGGACGGCGAAATCGTGCAGGCCCGACGCCCCGACGCTGGCGTCAAGCTTTGCGGAGATGCCTCAGGCCCCAACCGGGTTCGGGCGCATCGTCAATCCGCAGGGCGATGGTGGCAAGAAAGCCGGTCACCAGGGTGATCACGTATAAGCCGTAACCCATCGTGCAGGGAAAGCCGGATGATCCGGTTCACCTGTGGTCTACTCGTGCGCTTTTTGTGCACGACCGCGGGTGCAATCGGCGCCCGGCTTTCCCTGCGCCCTTCTTCTCGAGAAGGGTGAAACTGATGCAAGCCTCGGGCGCCTGGCGGTCGCGAGATGGTTAGTCATGTCTGGATCGATGAGCGTCGTGTCAGCCGCTCTCGCAATGACGAATCTGAAATTGAATCGAAGGACTGTAGCCCGGATGGAGCGAAGCGAAATCCGGGGTCCCGCCGCTTGATGATTCCCGGATTGCGCTTTGCTCCATCCGGGCTGCAGGTGTCGGATCCAGAGTATTCAGCGCAGCACGATCCACGCCGGCGCGTGATCGCTGGCGCCTTCCTCGCCGCGCAGCTTGCGGTCGACGCCGGCCTTCATCAGCCGCGGCGCCAGCGCCGGACTGAGCAGCAGGTGGTCGAGCCGCAAGCCGGCGTCGCGCGGCCAGCGGTTGCGCTTGTAGTCCCAGAACGTGAACATCGGTTTTGCCGGATGCAGTTCGCGGATCGCGTCGCACCAGCCCTGCGCCATCAATTGCTTGAATGCGGCGCGGCTCTTCGGCTGGATCAGCGCATCCTTGTCCCAGGACCTGGTCGGATAGATATCGAGCGGTGTGGGCGCGACGTTGTAGTCGCCGGCCAGTACGACCGGGATATCCTGCTTGATGAATTTCGCGGCGTGCCGTCTGAGCCGCCTGAACCAGTCGAGCTTGTGGTCGAATTTCGGCCCCGGCTGCGGATTGCCGTTCGGCAGGTAGATGCTGGTGACGATGATGCCGTTGACGGCGGCCTCGATATAGCGCGCTTCGCGATCGTCGCGATCGCCGGGCAGGGCAATGCGGGTCAGCACCGGTTTGGCCTTGCGCGCCAGGATGGCAACGCCGTTCCAGGTTTTTTGGCCGCGCCACACCGCGCCGTAGCCGGCCTTCTCGATCGCATCGAGCGGAAAGTCGGCGTCGGTGGATTTCAGTTCCTGCAGCGCGACGACGTCGGGTTTTTCTGCGCGCAGCCAGCGCAGCAAATTTGGGAGGCGGCGATTGATGTTGTTGATGTTGAAGGTGGCGATCTTCACGAATGGTCAGGCCGGTATGACGGGGGCCGGTTCGGACGCTGCAGCAGCCGGCTCCGCCGCCGCTCCGCCCTTGTAGATCCGCGCATAACGCGGGCCGAGGCTGGTCAGGACTTCGTAGCCGATGGTGCCGAAATGATGCGCGAGTTCGTCGACGGTGATGCCTTCGCCGATCAGCGTGACCATGTGGCCGCGCCGCACCGCGCTCTTGTCGAGGTCGGTGACGTCGATAGCCATCAGGTCCATCGAGATGCGGCCGGCGACGGGGCAGCGCTTGCCGGCGACGATAACCTCGGCGCCGCGGGTGCCATCATTGCTGCTGCCGGCGCGGAAATAGCCGTCGGCATAGCCGGCGGCTACGATGGCGAGTCGGGTCGGCCGCCGCGCGCTCCAGGTTCCGCCATAACCGACGCTGTCGCCTTTCTCGATATTGCGGATCTGCACGATGCGGGCTTTCAACTCGACCACCGGCTGCATCGGGTTGTCGGCCTCCGGCGTCGGATTGACGCCATAGAGGGCGGCGCCCGGCCGCACCAGGTCGAACTGGAACGCGGCACCGAGGTACACACCCGACGAGTTCGATAACGAAGCCGGCACGCCGGAAAACAGGCTGGCGATCTCGCGGAAGGTCGCGAGCTGTTTGGCGTTGAGCGGATGATTGAGGGTCTCGGCGCAGGCGAGGTGGCTCATGACCAGCGTGATGCCGTGATCGCCGGCGTTGATCCGCGGAATGATGCCCTGCGCTTCTATAATGGTCAGGCCGAGCCGGTTCATGCCGGTATCGATATGAATGGCGGCGCCGCCGGCCCAGCCGGTGCGGCGGCAGAACACGTCCCACTCGGCTAGCTCGTTGAGATCGCCGATCACCGGCCTGGCGTCGATCCTGGCATAGGCGTCCCCGGTATTCTGGAAGAAGCCGTCGAGCACATAGATTGCCGCCGCCGGCACCGCCGCGCGAACCACGCGGGCTTCGCCGAGGGTTGCCACGAAAAACGTCTTGCAGCCGGCGCCGGCGAGCGCGCGCGCGACTTGTTCGGCGCCGCAGCCATAGGCGTTGGCCTTGACCACGCCGGCGCATTCGGCCGGCACCGCCGACTTCTCGAGTTTGCGCCAGTTGGCGATAATGGCGTCGAGATCGACGGTGAGAACGGCGCTGGCGGTCGCCAGCGCAGCCGCCTGGTTCGCCTCGGGCGACAGGACAGAGCCGGGCGGGGCGAATTTCGGATCGGAAACGATGTTCATACCTTACTTTACGCGCAGGCATGCCGCGGTTCAACCGTAGCGGCCGGGTCAGTATTGCGCCGGCAAATGGCTGTCCTGCGCGAGATCGCTGAACCGGGTGAACTGGCCTTCGAACGCCAGTTCGACCGTGCCGGTGGGTCCGTGGCGCTGTTTACCGATGATGACTTCGGCCTTGCCATGCACCAGCGACATCTCGAGCTGCCATTTCTCATATTCCGGCGTGCCGACGCGTGGCTCCTTGTTGGCGAGGTAATATTCCTCGCGATAGACGAACATCACGACGTCGGCGTCCTGCTCGATCGAACCGGATTCACGCAGGTCCGACAGCTGCGGGCGCTTGTCGTCGCGGCTCTCGACCTGGCGGGAAAGCTGCGACAGTGCGATGATGGGAACGTTCAGTTCCTTGGCCAGCGCCTTCAGGCTGGTGGTGATCTCGGTGACTTCCTGCACTCGATTGTCGTTGCCGCGCTTTCCCGAGCCTTGCAGCAGCTGGATGTAGTCGACCACGATGAGGTCGAGGCCCTTTTGCCGCTTCAGGCGGCGGGCGCGGGCGGTCAGCTGCGAAATCGACAGGCCGCCGGTCTCGTCGACATAGAGCGGCAGCGACTGCAACTCGATCGAATAGTCGCGAATCTTCTCGAAGTCGGTTTCGGTAATGCCGCCGCGCCGGATCGTGCTCGAGGCGATGCTGGTCTGCTCGGCGAGAATACGGGTGGCGAGCTGTTCGGCCGACATTTCGCATGAGAAGAAGCCGACGATGCCGCCATTGACGGATTTCATGGTGCCGTCGGCCTGGACTTCGGCGCGATGCGCCTTGGCGACGTTGTAGGCGATGTTGGTGGCGAGCGCGGTCTTGCCCATGCCGGGACGGCCGGCGACGATGATCAAGTCGGAAGGCTGCAGGCCACCCATCTTGACGTCGAGATCACGCAGGCCGCTGGCAATGCCCGACAGTTTCCCGTCGCGTTGAAAAGCCTTGGCCGCCATATCGACGGCGACGGTGAGGGCCTGTGCAAAGCGCTGGAAGCCGCCGTCGTAGCGGCCGGACTCCGCCAGTTCGTAGAGCCTGCGCTCGGCGTCCTCGATCTGCGCGCGCGGCGCAAAATCCACCGGCGCGTCGAACGCGACATTGACCATGTCCTCGCCGATCCGGATCAGGTCGCGGCGCAACGCCAGCTCGTAGATGGTCCGCCCGTAGTCCTGGGCGTTGATAATGGTGGTCGCTTCGGCGGCGAGGCGGGCGAGATACTGGCCGACCGTCATGCCGCCGATGTCGGTGTCGGCCGGAACGAAGGTCTTCAGCGTCACCGGGGTAGCGACCTTGCCCATCCGGATCAGGCTGCTGGCGGTTTCATAGATGGTCTGATGGATCGGTTCGAAAAAATGCTTTGGTTCAAGAAAGTCCGAAACCCGATAAAAAGCGTCGTTATTGACGAGGATCGCGCCCAGCAGGCTCTGTTCGGCCTCGATATTGTGTGGTGCGCTGCGATAGGCCGGCGTTCCCGGATCGGGTGCGAGCTTGAGGACGTTCGAATCAGTCAGGGCCATGGCTTTGAAATGTTCTCGGACTTTGTCGGATGCGGGGCGGGATAGAGCGCCACTCCGCGCCGCAGCGAAAGGGTGCTCGTGCCTTATGCCCGATTCACACAATCCAATGTGCGAATCCAGGTCAGGGGCCGCGCATTCTGCTTGACGGGTTTTGCCTAGCCGGGGGCAACGGCACGCCGCGCCTCGTCATCCTGGGAAATCCAGTGCGCATTGAACCCTGCCCCGCGCAGGCACACTCATGCCTAGGGCGGCAAATGTCCCGGAACCGAATCAGATCAACAGGAGATAGATCAGCGCGCCCACGGCAGCGCCCACGCCGATGGCAATCAGGGCGTAATCGGTGCCGATGTCGGCCTGCGGATCGAACGATGATGGGTAGGGTTTCTGGGCCATCTTGGACGTTTAGGGCGGCCCGGCGAAACCTTCTGTGAAGCAGATCACATCCGGTTAATTTTTGCTTAAGTCATGGTCGGAGGGAACGGGTCGCCGACGGCAGGATTGGTAACGGGGGCGGATTAGGATCGGGTAATGGGCCAGCAGCTTCAGCGATGGCGTTCGGCAGGCGGCGAGAGATCATGGCTGTCGATGTTGATCGACACCATGGACGACGTTTCTCGCCCGGAATTGCGCAACCAGCCGTGCGATCGGCTGGTCGTGGCCGCGGTGCGCGCGCAGCTTTCGCGCCCGGCGCCATCCTGCGCCCAGCGAGGCTCCTGATTCGGCCTGCGTCCCTAGCGCTTCGATCGAACCGGTCTACTCGCCTGCGATTTGCAGCCGCGGTTGCTTGCCACGCTCGACCCCGCGAAGCCGGGCCTCTGCATCCTCGATGTAGTGCCGCGTCACGGGAACAACGCCTTGACGTTTGGCGAGCTGGATCTGGAAATTCATCATGTTCTGCTTGCGGAACGACATTTCGGAGCACGCCAGGTAAAACTCCCACATCCGCGCAAAGCGCTCGTCATAAAGCTGCACCGCTTCTTCCCGCCGCGCCATGAACCGCTCCCGCCACGCCTTTAGCGTTTCCGCATAATGCAGCCGCAGGATTTCGATGTCGCACACCAATAGTCCGGCGCGCTCGATCGCGGGCATCACCTCGGAGAGCGCGGGGATATAGCCGCCGGGGAAAATGTACTTGGTGATCCACGGATTGGTGACGTCGGGTCCCTCCGAGCGGCCGATCGAATGCAGCACCATCACGCCGTCGTCGGTGAGGAGTTCGGCGCACCGCCTGAAATAGGTTTCGTAGAAATCGACGCCGACATGCTCGAACATGCCGACCGACACGATGCGCTCGAACGGGCCGGGAATGTCGCGATAGTCTTCGAGGAAGAAGTTGGCCGTTTGGGCCAGGTTCTTCTCGGCGGCCCGGGCATTCGACACCTGCAATTGCTCGGTCGATAGCGTGACACCGGTGAGCTTGGCGCCGGTCATTTCGGCGAGATAGAGGCCAAGGCCCCCCCATCCGGAGCCGATGTCAAGCACGCGGTCGCCGCGCCGGATCAACAGCTTGGCGGCGAGGTGGCGCTTCTTGGCCAACTGTGCGTCGTCGAGCGTCGCGTCAGGCGTTTCGAAATAGGCGCAGCTGTATTGCTTGTCGGCATCGAGGAAGAGCGAATAGAGCCGGCCATCGAGATCGTAATGGTGCGCGACGTTGTTCAGGGATCGGCGGCGCGGATTGAACTGCCTGGAGTGCCTGACGAGGTAACGCAGAAGCCATTGCAGCCGGGCCCAGTGCGGCAAAATCTCGGGCTGGTCCATCAGAAGTGCCAGCGCATCCGCGATCGAGCCATTTTCGACGACAAAGGTGCCGTCCATATAGACTTCGCCGAGCGCAAGTTCAGGGTTGAGGAGTATCCGGCGTTCGGCGTCGACGGTCAGGAAGCGGACCGCGACCGGCTTCCCGCTGCCGTCGCCGCAGCTGAATTTCGCTCCGCTCGCGGTCGTAAACGTCATCGCGCCGCGGCGGATGAACTGGTCCAGGAAATAACGCAGCAAGCGGTCCATCGAAACCACCAAACTGAGAGATCCCAACGAGGCAGGCGTGGCGGCCATCACACCCGACGCCAGCGGGTATCGACCGATCCCCGCACGCCGTAAGGCCAACATAGTAGCGATGAAGCGATGGCGCTAGTGCATTGTACAAGCAGCGGATATTCGGAATTGTCGCGTTCACGCAGATGCGTTGGCCGATGCGTTATCTGTGCGCTTCCATTCGCGGCATAATCGGCTAAAAGGTGACCGCTGCCGGGCTGTGCCGAAGTTTTGGGGCGCTGGACGCAATTTCCGAATCTGGAGAACTTTGAGAATGTTGAGCCGAGCGCTCAGTTTAGCGACGGTGACGCTTCTGATCGGCTGTCTCGCGGCGATCCCGGTGCGGGCGCAAAATCTCGATGCCGGCAAGAGCCCTTCCCAGATTTTTTCAGGCACCTGCAGCGCCTGCCACAAGGGGCCGCGGGGTCTCTTAAAGAACGTGCCGGCCGGATCGTTGCAAGGCTTCCTGCGCCAACATTATACCACTTCCGGCGAGATGGCCGCGCAGCTCAGCGCCTTTCTGATCGCCAATGGTGCGGCCGACACCCGCGGTTCCAGGCCCACGCAGCAGGCAAAGGATGCGAAGCCCGCGGCACCAGAGCAGCTTGACCGTTTCGGCCGCCCGATACGCCCCGCGCCGGCCCAGCAGGCCTCCAGGCCCGACGGCGAACCGCAGCAGGCCGCCGCGCCGGATGGGCTGGTTCCCGGTCCCGACGGCCGCAAATCGGCTGCCAAGCCGAAGCTGGGCAAGCGGGGCAAGGAAGAGCCGCCCAAGGTCGACGCCGCCAAGGACGAGACGGCAAAGAGCGAGACGGCGAAAGAGGACATTCCGAAGGAAGAAGCCGCCAAGGACGACGCCAGGGACGACGCCAAGGACGACGCCAAACCCTCCAGCGAGGCTGCGTCTCGGTCGGCCACGATCGAAACACCCAAGGAAGCCGGCGAAACCCCGGCGCTGCGGCCCGATCCGGTACCCGAGGTCACTCCGGCGCCCCCGTCGGTGTCGGCCGCCGTCTCCACCGGCGTGTTGGAGCCTGCGGCCGCGCCTGCGCCTCCGGCGGCGCCGCCAGCTCCACCCCCGGATGTGACGGCGTCCGCGCCGGCTTTGCCACCGGTTCCCCCGGCGGGACCGCCCGCGCCACCGATCTCTCGATAGATCTTCGCAGGACGACAATGCCGGCTCGCGGCAGGGCTTGACCGCGTCTAGAGCACTGCTCTAGAGTAATCATCTAGTGTACTTCGGGAGAAGCAGCGGTGGTGGCCGGCGCGCGCGAGGACCTGATGGCCGCGGGATTGGCGGTCTTCGACCGTGACGGTTTCGATGGTGCGACCGTTGCGGCCATTCGCGCCCGCGCGCGGGCTTCGAACGGCAGCTTTTTCCATTTCTTCGGATCGAAGAAGGAACTGGCGGGCACGCTTTTCCTGGAAATACTGCAGCGCTATCACGCCGCGGTGTTGGCTGCGATCGACACGCGTTGCGGGGCCCAGGAGGGCATCGACCGTTTGATCCGCGCGCACCTGGACTGGGTGGTGAATAACCGGCGCGAGGCGCGCTATCTGTTCGAGATTTCCCGCAGCGAATGGACCGAAGAGGTCAGGGACGCACAGCGGGCTCAGAACTCGCGCCTCGGCGAAGCCGTCGAGCGCTGGCGCGCGCCGCTGATCGTCAGCGGGGAATTGCTGCCGATGACGCCGATGCTGTTCTTCAGCCAGATCATCGGCCCTGCGCAGATATTCTGCCGCGCCTGGCTGTCGGGTCGCGACCGAAGCGATCCGAGGCTTCAGGCCGACATCCTGATCGCTTGCGCGATCCGCGCGCTGGTGGCGCCGCAACCCCATCGAGAAAACGGAGGCGCGCCATGACGCAGGATGCCGGCTTGAAGTACGATCCGGAGTTCGCCGCGATCGCGCGGCGAATCCACGACAGTGTCGGTCGGCAGGGTTTCATGGCGCATGTCGGTGCCGAGCTCTCTGACTTGGCCCGGGGCTCGTGCACGCTGGCGGTCGACCGGAGGCCAGAGCTGTTGCAACAGCACGGCCTGTTCCACGGCGGCGTCACCGCTTTCCTGGTCGACAACGCAACCACGATCGCCGCGGCGACATCGCGCGGCCAGCCGGCGCTGACGGCGGAGTACAAGTTGAACCTGCTGTCGCCGGCATCGGGCGATCGCCTGATCTGCCGCGCCCGTGTAATCAAGCCCGGACGGCAGGTCGCGGTCGTTGCCGCCGATGTGTTCTGCGTCATCGACGGAACAGAGAAACACACCGCGACCGCGCTGGCGTCGATCGCGATGCTGTCAGGAGAAGTGACCGCCGGAATCACAAGCCCGGCCTGAGGCCGGGCTTGGGCAATTCGGACGGTTGGAGCTGCCTTATTTGTCGGAAGCAGCTTCTTCCTGCGGTTCGTCGTCGCGGCGGGCTTCCGGATCGAAGAATTCGCCGGCGGCGGCCAGCGCTTCGGCAGCGGCATCCTGATCTTCCTGACGGGAGGAGATGTCTTCGCCGCGTTTGATGCGCTCGGCCTCGTCGGCACTGCGCGCGACCGTTACGCTGACGGCGACTTCGACCTCCGGATGCACGGCGATGGCAATGTTGTGCTTGCCGATGGTCTTGATCGGCGCGTCCAGCATCACCTGGCTGCGGCTGATGGCGACGCCGTCCGCCTCGAACGATGCGATGATGTCGCGAACCGTCACTGATCCGAACAACTGGCCGGTCTCCGAGGCCTGGCGCAGCACGACGACGTTGCGGCCGTCGATCTTCTCGGCGACCTTGGTGGCTTCGCCCTTGGCCTGCAGGTTGCGGGCTTCGAGTTCGGCCTTCATGCCGTCGAACTTGGCCCGGTTGTCGGCGGTGGCGCGCAACGCCTTGTTCCGCTTCAAGAGGAAATTGCGGGCATAGCCGTCCCGGACGCGGACGACTTCGCCCATCTGGCCAAGCTTGGCGACGCGCTCCAGCAAAATGACTTCCATGTTGGTTCTCCTTTGGGGTGCTATGAGGTCAGGTTGAAAGTAATTCAGAACACGGGTAGGGGCGGCGGCCTCTTCTGCTGAAAGCGCCGGCGAAATCCGAAAATGGCGTCGGCGATGCCGAGAGCCGTCATCGCCAGGATGAGCCAGCCGCCGGACAGCACCACGGTCGCGTAGGCGCAGGTCAGCCAGAGCCCGCGGCCCTTCAAGCCCAGCGTCAGCGTGTGCAGCACCGCGAACCCGATCAATGCGTAGATCATCAGCAGCGCCGCAGTGACGGTCTGAGCCAGCATCGCAAGCAGCCCGCCGGAGAAACAGAACGCGATGGCGGCCGACAATGCCGCGAGCGTCATCGGCGGCAGATCGGTGCTTCTGAGGTCGGGCCACGAACGACGCAATCGTCCCGATGTTGCCGCGATCCGGGCAGCCAGCCAGAAGTTGAGCATCAGCATGGTCATGGCGCTGTTGGCGGCGGCAGCCGGCGCGATCATCACGGCGGCATCGATGCGCTGTTTGATATCATCGCTCGAAGCCGCGACGCCTGGGCTGAGAATCCGCAGCAAGCCCGCTCGCAGTGCCTCGGTGATGGTGGCGGCGTCGGAGCCCAGCGTGAGCAGGGTCGCCATCGTGGACAGAACGCCAAAGCCCGCAATCCAGAGCAGGAGGCGGCCGATCGGGTACCATTCCATCACCGGCGCGACCGTCGTCGCGCCTTCACCTGATCCGTCAATGGAAACCGGCCGTCCCAGCAAGGCGAGGTGCCCAAGCCACCAGGCCGGCAGCGCCACCATGACGACAAAGGCTATGCAAAAGGGCAGGCCGAAGGTGGCACCGAGGACCGTGGCCGCCCCGATGCCGCCGATGGTGGCGGCCAGCGGTCCCCACCCAAGCGCCGCCACCATCAACGGTAGCGGGGCGAAGTAGAGCAACAGCAAAGAAATCAGCGCGCGCGAAATGATCGAGGCGAACATCAGCCCCGACGCGCTGCCGGCCGCAATGGCGATGAGAACGATCGTGTTCATCAGCTGTCCCGCTCCCTTCGAGCGGTTAGAGGCTCCCTCGAGAACCCCAACCATCGGCGACCGGACGATCCGGAAGCCTTATGAAGATATTCGATCCGCGCCGCGGACGGCGCGGATCGAATGGTTGTTACCTGATCACGTAGGGCAGCAGACCGAGGAACCGCGAGCGCTTGATGGCGCGGGCGAGTTCACGCTGCTTCTTGGCGGAAACGGCGGTGATGCGGCTCGGCACGATCTTGCCGCGCTCGGACACGTAACGCATCAGCAGCTTGGAATCCTTGTAATCGATCTTCGGCGCATTCGGACCCGTGAACGGGCAGGTCTTGCGGCGGCGAAAAAACGGACGGCGTGCACCAGCTTCAGCCATGATTCTTACTCCTCAACCGCTGCTTCAGCGTCCTCGCGCGGACGGCGCGGACCACGATCACCACGATAGCCACCGCCGTCGCGATCGCCCCGGAAGCCGCCTTCGCGGTCGCCACGGAACCCGCCGCCGCGGTCGTCGCGATCGCGGTCGCGATCGGCCTTGCGCATCATCGCGGAGGGGCCTTCCTCATGCTCTTCGACGCGAACGGTGAGATAGCGGATCACGTCTTCGTTGATCCGTTCCTGCCGCTCGACTTCGGCGACCGCCGCCGACGGGGCGTCAATGTTGAGCAACACGAAATGCGCCTTGCGGTTCTTGTTCATCCGGTAGGTGAGGGAGCGTACGCCCCAATTTTCCATCTTGACGACCTTGCCGCCGAGACCCTCGACGATGCCGGTCATCTGGGCGGTCAGTTCTTCGACCTGCTGGGTGCTCGCATCCTGACGCGCGAGAAAAACATGCTCATAGAGAGGCATGGGTGTCCTTTCCTAGTGTTGGCGTGGTTCCCGGCGGCAAGCCCTTCGAGACCTTCGGAAAGGACTCGGGATTAAGCTCAGAAGGCGGAAGCACGGGACGACGGACCGACTGGCCCTGCCGCATCAAAATCGCCAGGAAGGAGAGATTGCTGAGACCGTCCGTTCAGCTCCCGGCCGGGATCCACGGATGCAGCGGTTTATAAGGATTTTGGCCCCGATGGCAAGGGACCGGCCTTCCGACCGGGCAATTTACCGAGCCCGGGGACCGTAGCTTGACACAGGGAGCCCCGGCGGTGTCTTTCGGCTCAACTTTTGGGGATCTGCTACATTCAGGGAGCGCCGATGACGGCTGCATTTACTTTTCCGGGACAAGGTTCCCAGGCAGTCGGCATGGGCAAGGCGCTGGCGGAGGCCTTTCCGGCAGCGCGCGCGGTGTTCGACGAGGTGGATGCGGCGCTCGGCGAGAGGCTCACGTCAATCATCTGGGACGGTCCGGCGGAGACGCTGCAGCTCACCGAAAATGCCCAGCCCGCTCTCATGGCGGTTTCACTTGCCACGCTCCGGGTGCTGGAAACCGCGGCCGGATTCTCGGTCGGACGGGATGCCGCCTTCGTCGCGGGCCACTCGCTCGGCGAGTATTCCGCGCTGGCGGCTGCCGGCAGCCTCAGCATCAGCGACACCGCACGCCTGCTGCGCATCCGCGGTCTTGCCATGCAGAAGGCGGTGCCGGTGGGCACTGGCGCCATGGCGGCGCTGCTTGGGCTCGATTACGAGGCGGCGGTGGCCGTTGCAGCGCAGGCCGCGCAGGGGCAGGTCTGTCAGGCCGCCAACGACAATGGCGGCGGTCAGGTCGTGATCTCCGGTGACAAGGCCGCCGTCGAGCGCGGGCTCGAGATCGCGAAGACAAAAGGCGCCAAGCGCGCGATGCTGCTGCCGGTGTCGGCACCGTTCCATTGCCGGTTGATGCAGCCGGCAGCCGATGCGATGGCCGAGGCGCTGGCCAGCGTCACCATCAGGCAACCGGCTTCACCGCTGGTGTCGAATGTGCTGGCGGCGCCGATTACCGATCCGGACGAGATTCGCCGCCGCTTGATCGAACAGGTGACCGGCACCGTGCGCTGGCGCGAATCAGTGGCCTATATGGCGAGTCACGGGGTCACCTGCTTCTTCGAGATCGGCGCCGGCAAGGTGCTGAGCGGTCTGGTCAAGCGCATCGCCGACGGCGCGGTCGGGATTTCAGTGGGCGGGCCGAATGATATTGCCCCGGCGAAAGACGCGCTTGCCGCAGCGCAGCAGTAGTATCTGACGCGTTTTTCACGCGAACCGGTACCCACTTCGGTCGAAACGCTACAGGTGAGGAGACATGGATGTTCGATTTGACTGGCAGGACGGCGCTCGTCACCGGGGCGACCGGCGGAATCGGTAATGCGATCGCACAGGCGTTGCACGCCCAGGGCGCGACGGTGGCCATTTCCGGAACGCGGCGCGAGGTGCTGGACACGCTCGCCGGCAAGTTGAGCCAGCGCGTTCACGTGCTACCCTGCAATCTTTCCGACAGTGCGGAGGTCGAGGCGCTGGTGCCGGCGGCCGAGGCGGCGATGGGTCAGGTCGATATCCTCGTCGCCAATGCCGGCATCACCAGGGACAATCTGTTCGTGCAATTGCGCGACGAGGATTGGGACGAGGTCATCAAGGTCAATCTGACATCGACCTTTCGCCTCGCCCGGGCCGCGACCAGGCTGATGATGCGCAAGCGGTTCGGCCGCATCATTGCGATCACCTCGATCGTCGGCGTCACCGGCAATCCGGGCCAGGGCAATTACACCGCGTCGAAGGCCGGACTGATCGGCATGATCAAGACGCTCGGCGCGGAATATGCCAAGCGCAACGTCACCGCCAACTGCATTGCGCCGGGATTCATCAAGACACCGATGACGGACGCGCTTAACGACAAGCAGCGCGAAACCATCCTGTCGAAGGTTCCTGCGGCGCGGCTGGGAACGCCTGAAGATATTGCCGCGGCGGCGGTCTATCTCGCTTCCAACGAAGCCGCGTACGTGACCGGACAGACGATTCACGTCAATGGCGGAATGGCCATGTTTTGAACCCGTTACTGGCCGTTCCGTACGGCAGAGGCGGTTTTCGGCTGTCATCGAGGCTTGTAGTCAAGGCTCGGGAAGTATGGTAACCGAACCAGCAACGGATGGGCAAAGAACGCCATTGCAGGAATTTGAATCCCTGTATATTGGCGGGGCGGAGCCTGCCGCCGTTCTCCGGGCCTTTGTCTGTCATGACGGGGCAAATCAAAGACTATGCGCGAATGCGAAGGAAGTTTAACGACCACGATGGCTCGTAGCGTCTTGGGGACGACGGGTCTAATGGAACAAGCACGAGGTTGAACGATGAGCGAGATTGGCGAGCGAGTTAAGAAGATTGTGGTCGAACACCTTGGTGTTGAACCCGAAAAAGTGGTCGATGCCGCGAGCTTCATTGACGACCTCGGCGCGGACAGCCTCGATACGGTCGAGCTGGTGATGGCGTTCGAAGAAGAATTCGGTTGCGAGATTCCCGACGATGCCGCTGAGACGATCTTGACCGTTGGCGACGCCACAAAATTTCTTGAAAAAAACGCAAAGAGCTGACGCCCCGCGCGGTGCTGCCGAAGCCGGACGGGCCGTGGTCGAACGGTCCACCGGTTTCTTGTTGTGGGCTGCGGGTACTGGGCTGGAGTGCAGGATATGAGGCGGGTTGTCGTCACGGGCCTCGGCATGGTTACGCCACTCGGCTGTGGCGTGGAGCCGACCTGGAGGCGCATCCTCAACAGCGAGAGCGGGGCCAAGAAGATCGACACGTTTGACGTGTCCGATCTGACCAGTCGGATCGCCTGCGTGATTCCGCGCGGTGACGGCAGCGGCGGCACCTTCAATCCCGACCAGTGGATGGAGCCGAAGGACCAGCGCAAGGTCGACGACTTCATCGTCTTCGCCATGTGCGCGGCGCGCCAGGCGCTGGATGATGCCAACTGGCATCCGTCAACCGAGGAGGAACGCTGTGCCACCGGCACCATGATCGGCTCCGGGATCGGCGGGCTGTCGGGTATTGCCGATACCGCGTTGCTGCTGAAAGAGCGCGGGCCGCGCAAGGTATCGCCGTTCTTCATTCCCGGACGCCTGATCAATCTGGCCTCAGGCTATGTGTCGATCGAGCACGGCCTCAAGGGCCCCAACCATTCCGTGGTAACCGCTTGTTCGACCGGTGCGCATGCGATCGGGGACGCCAGCCGGCTGATCGTGCTCGGCGACGCCGACGTCATGGTCGCGGGTGGTACGGAATCGCCGATCTGCCGGCTGTCGATGGCGGGGTTTTGCGCATCGCGCGCCCTGTCGACCGGCTTCAACGAGACCCCGGAAAAAGCATCGCGTCCCTACGACAAGGACCGGGACGGCTTCGTGATGGGGGAAGGCGCCGGCATCGTGGTGCTCGAGGAATATCAGCACGCGAAAAATCGCGGCGCCAGGATCTATGCCGAGGTTATCGGTTACGGGCTGTCCGGCGATGCCTATCACATCACGTCGCCATCACCTGACGGCGATGGCGCGTTCCGCAGCATGAGTGCGGCGATGAAGCGCGCCGGAATCACACCTTCCGACATCGACTACATCAATGCGCACGGCACCTCGACGCAGGTCGGCGATGAAATCGAACTCGGCGCAGTGGAACGGTTGCTGGGAAACGCCGCTTCCAAGGTGTCGATGTCGTCGACAAAATCGTCGACCGGACATCTGCTCGGTGCCGCCGGTGCGATCGAGACCATTTTCAGCATCCTGGCGATTCGCGATAACATCGCCCCGCCGACCATCAATCTCGACAACCCATCGGTGGAGACGGCGATCGACCTCGTGCCGCAGACCGCGCGCAAGCGGGAGATCGATGTCGCGCTGTCGAATTCGTTCGGTTTCGGGGGCACCAACGCATCCGTGATCGTGCAGCGGGTTGCCAACTAGCCAGTGATTGGAACGAAACCACCGTTTTGCCGCATTCGGCGACAACTCCGGAGCGCGATCAGAAAAACGCGACTCCGGTTTTGCGTCCGGTCGCGCTCTAAACTATAAGATACGCGGGCGTACGCCATTGGCGCGGCAGGGATCGCCGGGCCACGATTCAAACCGCCAGGATTCAGGTTGCATCGATGAGTGAAAGGCCGCCCATTTCGCCACGCAGCCCGCGCGCCGCGCTGGAGCCCGAACAGGTTCCGCCGCCGCCGAAGCGGTCCGAGCGCGCCCGAAATCCGTTCGTCATTGTCGGCAATGCCATCATCACCATCGTGCTGGTAGCGATGATCGGCGGCGGCGCTGCTTACGTTTACGGCAAGCAGTTAATCGAGGCGGCGGGTCCGTTGAAGGAAGACAAGATCGTCAACATTCCGGCGCGGGCCGGAAAGAGGGACATCGCCGATGTGCTGCAGCGCGAAGGCGTGATCGACGTCAATCCGTGGGCCTTTATCGCCAGCGTGTTCGCGCTGAAGGCAAGCTCGGAACTGAAGCCCGGCGAATATTCGTTCCAGAAGAACGCCAGCCTGCGCGACGTCATCGGCACGATCGTCGAAGGCAAGGTGGTCCAGCACGCCGTGACGATCCCGGAAGGGCTGACCTCGGAGCAGATCATCGCCCGCCTGACCGACAACGATATCTTTGCCGGTACCGTCCGTGAAATCCCGCGCGAAGGCACCTTGCTGCCCGAGACCTACAAGTTTCCGCGCGGCACCACGCGCGAGCAGGTGATCCAGCGCTTGCAGCAAGCCCAGAAACGCGTACTGGCTGAAATCTGGGAACGCCGCAATCCGGAGATCCCGGTCAGGTCGCCGGAGCAACTGGTGACGCTGGCCTCGATCATCGAGAAGGAAACCGGCAAGGCCGACGAACGCAGCCGCGTCGCTGCGGTATTCGTCAACCGGTTGCGGCAGAAAATGAAGCTGCAGTCTGATCCGACCATCATCTACGGGCTGGTCGGCGGCAAGGGAACGCTCGGTCGGCCAATCAAGCGCTCCGAGATCCAGCAGCCGTCACCCTACAACACCTACGTGGTCGACGGCCTTCCGCCCGGACCGATCGCCAATCCGGGGCGCGCCTCGCTGGAGGCCGCGGCCAATCCGGCGCGCACGCGCGATCTGTTCTTCGTCGCCGACGGTACCGGCGGCCACACCTTCACCGAAACCTACGACCAGCATCAAAAGAACGTCGTCAAGCTGCGCGCGCTGGAAAAGCAGATCCAGAACGACACGGTCGAGCCGGCCGCCGAAGAGGCCCAGCCGGCCACCGCCGCCGGGCCGGCCGATACCAATCCCACCGCCGCGACAACCAGGCCGGCTGCGTCGAAGAAGCCCGCGCGCGCCGCTCCTCCCGTCGCTCCAGCCACTCCGGCCGCTCCGGGCCGGCAAGGCGCGGCGCAATCGACGACGACGCCTCCGGTGGTGCAGCGCTAGCTGGCGTCGTTCTGTGCCGGAACCGAATTCCACTTTGGCGGTAAACGCCTTAGTATCGCAGTTCCTGCTGCGAATTTCACACCCGCGATTCCGGAGAAAAAATAGCGATGGCGTTGTCGAGCATGACCGGCTTTGCCCGCAGCCACGGCGCCAGTGGCCCCTACGCGTTCGAATGGGAGTTGAAGTCGGTCAACGCCAAGGGCTTCGACCTGCGCATGCGGCTGCCCCCCGGCTGGGACGAACTTGAGGCGCTGGCCAAGAAGCGTGCCGGCGAAGTGCTGTCGCGTGGCACGGTCTACGTCAATTTGAACCTGAAACGCGCCAACGCGATGTCGACCATCCGCATCAACGAGGAGGTGCTGGCGTCGATCGTCAAGGTGGCTCACGTGCTCGCCGGCAAGATCGATGCGGTGGCGCCGAGCATCGACGGGCTGTTGTCGATCAAGGGCGTCATCGAGGTGGTCGAGCCCGAAGGCAACGAGGCAGAGGACAAGGCCGCGATGGCTGCCGCCGCCGTCGCGTTCGAGCAGGCGCTGGCCGACCTCGTCGAGATGCGGCGGCGCGAGGGCGTGACGCTCGGCCGGGTCTTGTCGCAGCGAATGGATGAAATCGAGAGCCTGGCCAAGAAGGCCGAGGCCGCGCCCGGCCGCAGGCCCGAGGCGATCAGGGCCAGGCTCGCCGAGCAGATCGCGGCATTGCTCGATACCTCCGACCGCTTCGATCCCGACCGGCTCAATCAGGAAGCGATCGTGATCGCAGCCAAGGCGGATATTCGCGAGGAGCTCGACCGCATCGCGTCGCATATCTCGCAGGCCCGACAGATGATCGGCAAGGGCGGACCGGTCGGGCGCCGGCTCGACTTTCTGGCGCAGGAATTCAACCGCGAGGTCAATACCTGTTGCTCGAAGTCGAACGATCTCGAATTGACCAGCACCGGCCTCGAGATGAAGAACGTGGTCGAGCAGTTCCGCGAACAGGTTCAGAACCTGGAGTGATCATGACGGATGGCGGCCAAGGCTTTGACGGGGTTGAGCGGCGCGGACTGATGTTCGTGCTGTCGTCGCCGTCGGGCGCCGGCAAGACCACGCTGTCGCGCATGCTGGTGGACCAGACGCCGGCGCTGCAACTGTCGGTGTCGGCAACGACGCGGCCCAGGCGCCCCGGCGAGACCGATGGCAAGGACTATTACTTCGTCGATCAGAATCGTTTCGATGCAATGGCCACGAACGGTGAACTGCTGGAATGGGCCACCGTCTTCGACAACCGCTACGGCACGCCGCGCGCGCCGGTCGAAGCGGCGCTCGCGGCAGGAAAGGACGTGCTGTTCGACATCGACTGGCAGGGCACGCAGCAGTTGCGCAGTCGTGCGCCCCGCGATGTCGTCAGCGTATTCATCCTGCCGCCGTCGGCGGCGGATCTGGAGAAACGGCTGCACACCCGCGCCCAGGATTCGGATGAAGTCATCCGTGGCCGCATGAAGAAGGCGGGCGACGAGATGAGCCACTTCGATGCCTACGACTACATCGTGGTCAACGACAATATCGGCATCGCCTTCGAAGCGGTCAAATCGATCCTGCGCGCCGAGCAGCTCAAGCGCGAACGGCAGGTCGGTCTCTCGGGGTTCGTCAGCGAGTTGCGACGGCAGCTCGAGAAATAGCTGCGGTCAGGTCGCGGCACTCCGCGCCAGCCGCGTCAGCATTTGCGCGATGCGTTCGTTCGGATCCTCCGCCGCGCGCGGCTCGCGGGGAAGGCGCCCCTCCGGCAGCAAAGCGATGTCGCGGAGTGATGGGGTGCCTCGCGCATCGTCCGGCAGCGGCGGGTGACTGGTCCGGGCCGCATCCCAGTTCACGCGGCGATCGCTTGCGCTCGGGCGCCGTCGGGTCCGCCGCTTGCCTCCAACCTTGAGGATGGCGCTTGCCAGCAGGCCCGCGAGCGCCAGCGCGCCAAAAATAGCGATCAGCAACTGCTGGACCGAGCCGGACGGCCGGGCGGAAGATGCGTCTGCTGCTGCTGCTGCGAGCGGAAGCGCGGCTGCGTTATCAGGCAGTGCCGCATTCGAGGCTGCGCGTGGTTTATTTACGGAATGGGCTCCCGACGTTGGAAGCGGCGCCGACGTAGCCATCTCCGCCGGCTCAAGCCAGCGCGAGGCTATCACCGATGTGCGCTCGCCGGCATCCTCTGCATCGGCGCGCGGACTGCTCGGCGGACTCACCGGTTCCGCTGCTGGAGGCCCGGTGACGGCGCTGGTTTCCGGCTCGACGCGGGTCTGCGGCAACGGCAATTCGGCGCGCGCATTGGCGATCGAAAGCTTGGCGCGGGCGCCGGTCTGAGGAGCAACGGTGGTGGCCGCCGGCGGCGAAGTTTCCGGGACGGCCCGCGCAGATTTTTCCTTGGCATCGCCGATGTACCAGCATTGACGTTTGGTGGTGCGGTCGATGCGATAATACCAATGACTACCCGCAGGCGGCGCACCTTTCGGTCCGGAGAGGCACTTCTCGGCCTCAGCCGGCGCGCCGTGCGAGGCGGTGACAAGCGTAGCGCCCGCGAGCAGGCTGGCGAAAATGGCAGACACGAATTTCGCGGTTCGTTGGGACATCTTCATCTCCGGTGATGATACGCGGCACTTCATGCTCCCTATCTCGGCAAAGACTAGGGTAGCAATGAGCCGCAATTCCGGAGGGGGTAGGGCTTAATTTAGGCTCTGATCTGCGCCCGCGGGCGAGGGCCAGATCGATGATCCGACTACTGTTTCGACGCCGTCCATCGTCCGGCACAACCGTCTGATCGCACGAACGTCCCGGAGCCGCTGCGGCCCGAGAAACGGCCGGAACTGTTCCAACTCAAACCGGCGACGGAGCCGCCTGACGTCGTCGAGCCATTTGGACTGACTTGACCGGAACTGAGCTCCCCCACGATCCTGCCGCTCGAGATGACAAATCTCTCGGTACTGGCGCCGCAAGCCGCGCCCACGGAATGGGCCACCCACGCTCCGTCGAAATTGCCGCCTCCGCTTCCGCGACCACCGCCGCTACTGTTTCGCGAGGCGCGTCGCGGTTCGTCAACTTCGGGTTTGCTTCGTCGTGCAGGCTTTTCAATTTCGACTGACCGCGGCGCCTGCCGCGAACCGGACAAGGACTTCTCGTCGTCGCCGATGCTGCCACCGGCGCTGCCGGATTGCGCCAGCGCCGTGGCGGCACCGACCGCGACGGCGAGGGCGCAGAGCAAGGCAATTCTGATCAGATGGTGAATGGGGTTTGGCATCAGAACTATTTCCAATATTCAGTATGCATTCAGCGGCCGGAGCCGTCGGCACATGCAGCGCCGATAATGCGGCAAGACTTGCCAGTCTTGCCGCACTCGTCAAGCGCCGCTTCCCTGGCTCTTTGAACGGTATCCCGCGCCACCAGCGACCATGATTTTCCTGAAATGGCGAAGGCTCCGCACCGCGCTCCGTAAAAGCTGAGTTCAATCGGACACTTGCCCGCGCCGCAATTCGAACGCGCATCGTCAACGGCCGCCTTGCGCGATGCGTGGTTCCAGGAGATGCCCCATTTGTCGCTGTCGGGGCCATAGACGATCGAGCCCCACGGCTTCAGGTCTTCCATTTTTCGCAACCGCGTCAGCACGCCCTCGGTGGCTTCGCCGGTTGGGGTCATGCTGCTCTTTTCCTGAAACTTGGCGATCGCGAGCTTCATGCCGTTCTTGCTGTCGAGCGGCTCCGGATCGAAATTGCGTTCATAGAGCCGATCGCTCAATTCCCGCAGCAGCACGGCATCCTTGATCGGGACCCGGTCGGGATCCGGACGCAGCGTATCGGACAGCCGCGGCGGCGCAACGGCCAGCGGCGGCGACGCCGCGGCCACGGGTGCCACGAAATAGAAGGTGCCGTCGATCGGCGACGACGACACCCAGGGCTGTTGCGATCCGCCGGTCTCCCGCTTCACTGCGAGGCCGACCTGGTTGAAAGTTTGGAAGATGTCGAGGCCGGCAAGTCGAATGGTCGCCGCCAGTGCCTTGGTATAAGGGCTGTGGCCGTCGCTGCCATCCTGGGCGACGCTGCCGGGCTGGGTCGCGTAGGAGATCAGTGTGCCCTCCGGTGCGCGCATCTGGGCCAGGCCGCCATCGGACGCGCGCAAACCGCGGGCGCTGAACGGATTGTTGCGGCAGGCATCGAGGATCACCAGATTGAGCCGCGTGCCCGACCCCTGCATCTGGCGCAGCACGAGATTGACGTCCACCATCTGGAAATCGACATCGGCCTCACGGGTCGGATTGGCGCCGACCGGCACCAGATAATTCGAGCCGCTGACCTGAACGCCGTGGCCGGCATAGTAGAACAGCGCCACGTCGGCGCCCTGGATCTGCCGACCGAAGTTTTGCACGGCGGTATCGAGGGCCTGCTTGTCGAGGTCGAGCTGGGCGCGGCCGCCGATCAGCGTGAAGCCGAGGCTCGAAAGCGTATTGGCCAACAGCATGGCATCGTTCTTGGGATTATCGAGCCGCGTGATGTTCTGGTAGGCGGAATTGCCGACGACCAGCGCGATGCGTTTCTCCGCTGTGGCGGGACCGGAAACAAATGCCAGCAACAACGCGATCAGCGCTGCGAGCTTCAAAGGTCCGAAATTGACCGGCCGGCGCATCCCCAATGCATCCCCGAACATATATGGGGGCAGACTAGCAGCCGCCGGGCGCCGCGAATAGCGGCGCCCGGTAGGGCCGTATCAATTCTTCAGTACGATGCGCCCGACGACCTTGCCGGCCCGCAATTCGTCGATCCATTTCTGGACGTCGCCCATCGGCTCTTCCTTCATTGGCGTCGGCTTGATCTTGCCGGCACGGGCCAGCGCCATCAGTTCCTGGCCTTCGGCCAGCGTTCCCACCATGAAGCCCTCGATGGTCATGCGCTTGTAAATCCATTGCACCATCGGCAGGCTGAAATTGCCGCCCATCAATCCGGAGACCACGATCTTGCCGCCGCGCGCCACCGCGGCAACCGCGAAGGCCATCGATTTCTCGTTGCCGGCGAAATCCACCACCGCGTCAAAACCGCCTTCGGTCTCCTTGAGGATGCGTTTGGCGATGTCGGCTTCGGAAGGATCGTAGGCGACCGCTGCGCCGTTCTCGAGCGCGGCATCGCGCGCGGCGGGGTTAAGATCGGCGACTGAAATCGGCTGCTTGAACATCGCCTGCGCGAACGAGAGCCCCATCATGCCGACACCGCCGAGGCCGATCAGCAGCAGGTTGCGCTGCCGCGGCCGGTCGACCAGCCGCTTCAGCGCGCCATAGGCGGTGACGCCCGAGCACATCAGGGTCGCGGCCTGGTTGACCGGCAGCGGGTCGTAATCCAGCAGATATCTGGCATCGGGCACCAGCACGTGGCTGGCGAACCCGCCGTCGATGGAAACGCCGAGAAATCGCTGCTTGGCGCAGAGGTTTTCATCGCCATTGAGACAGTCGCGGCATTGGCCGCAGCCGATCCAGGGGAATACCGCTTTCTTGGTCCCGATCAGGCCCTGCTCAACTTCCGGGCCTGCTTCCTCGACCACGCCCGCGATCTCATGTCCGAGCGTGAAGGGCAGCGTCATGCCGCGCGTGGTGTCGAGCTTCCTGCCGCCGCCGAGATCGGCGTAACCGTCCTGGATATGCAGGTCGGAATGGCACAACCCGCAACGCTCGATACGGACGAGCACTTCCTTGGCCAACGGCTTCGGCGTATCGACGACGGTTTCGCACAACGGCGCATCGAATTTGACCAATGACTGGCGACGCATCAGCGCCATGGCGTTCTCTCCCTCAGGTCCGTCTTGACGGGCGTATATTTATCAATTCGCGGGCCATGGCAACAAAGCCGCCGACCGGAACGGTTTCGGCACGCCTGGTGAGATCGAGCCCGGCGGCGGCGGCGAGCCGAGCCGGATCCACGGCCAGGGATTTAAGGCTTTGCCGCAGCATTTTTCGCCGCTGCCCGAACGCCGCCGCTGCGACCTGCTCGAGCGCCCGGCGGTCGCACGCTTCCGGCGCCGGGCGCGGCACCAGCCGCACGACCGACGAGGTCACCTTGGGCTGCGGCACGAACGCCGCCGGGGAGATGTCGAACAGGATCTTGGTTTCGGCACGCCAGTTCGCGAGCACCGCGAGCCGTCCATAGGCCTCGTCATTCTCGTGCGCGACGATGCGCTCGGCCACCTCGCGCTGAAACATCAGCACCATCATGTCGTACCAGGGCGGCCATGGCTCGGTCGACAGCCAGTCGATCAGCAGCGCGGTGGCGATGTTGTAGGGCAGGTTGGCTACGATTTTTGCTTGCTGGCCGCCGAGCAATGGCCGCGGATCGAAGCTTTGCGCGTCGGCGCAGATGATCTCCAGCCGGCCCGGATAGCGCCCCGCAATCTCTTCAAGCGGCGCCAGCGCACGCTCGTCGCGCTCCACCGCGATTACGCGCCGCGCACCCAGCGCCAGCAGCGCGCGCGTCAACCCGCCGGGGCCGGGGCCGATCTCGATGACCGTGGCATTCTCCAGCGGGCCCGCCGCGCGCGCGATCCGGGCGGTGAGGTTTAGGTCGAGCAGGAAATTCTGTCCGAGCGATTTGCGGGCCGCGAGGGCATGCTTGCGAATGACGTCGCGGAGCGGCGGCAGGTCGTCGATCGCGCTCATGCCGGCTGTGCCGCCGCCATGCGGTCGGCCAGCCGCAGTGCCGCGATCAGACTCGACGGATTGGCGCGGCCGCTGCCGGCAATGTCGAACGCCGTGCCATGGTCCGGCGAGGTGCGGATGAATGGCAGTCCCAGCGTGACGTTGACCGCGTTCTCGAAGGCAATGGTCTTGATCGGGATCAGCGCCTGATCGTGATACATGCAGATCGCGCAGTCATAGGTCTTGCGTGCGGCGCCGTGGAACATGGTGTCGGCCGGCAACGGTCCCCGGACCTCGATGCCTTCGCGGCGGAGGATTTCGATCGCCGGCGCCACGATGGTCTGGTCCTCGAGGCCGAGCGAGCCGTCTTCACCGGCGTGGGGATTGAGGCCGGACACCGCCAGACGCGGACGGGCGACACCGAAGCGGGCTTTCAAGTCCGCCACCACGATGCGGGCCGTGGTGACGATCAACTCGCTGGACAGCCGCGCGATCGCCTCGCGCAGCGAAAGATGGATGGTCACGGGCACGACGGCGAGAGCCGGCGACCACAGCATCATCACGGGCTGCGGCGAGCGCCCGCCGCTGGCTGCGAGTTCGGCGAGAAATTCGGTATGACCGGGATGGCGGAACCCGGCGCGGTAGAGCACGCTCTTGGCGATCGGGTTGGTGACGAGCGCTCTCGCCCGCCCGGTGGCGACGTCGGCGACCGCCTGGCGAATCGAAGCCAGCGCCGCCTCAGCACTGCTGTCATCGGGGTGGCCTGGCCGGGCCGTCGCGGCATGGCCGGTAGCCACCACCGGCAAGGCGTCGGCGAAAGCATCGGCCGCATCCTCAGGCCTAACGTCGGCGAGTCTCACCTTCCGTCCGAGAACTTCCGCTCTCTTGCCGACGGAGTCGCGATCGCCAACCAGGTAGAATGCCGGGAGTTTCAGCTCATCGCGGCGCAGCCACGTTTCGATGGTGATATCGGGCCCGATGCCCGCAGGTTCGCCTGACGTCAGCGCGAGGGGCTTCACCATGCATCAACGATATTCGATCATGGCAGCCTTGCGGACTTCCTGCAGGTACGACTTCGACTTTGCCTCGTACTTCTCGACGAACATCTTGTCGCGAATTTCCCGCTTTTTCGGCGTGTCGACGGTGGTCGGCTTGCGTCCGCACAGCGCAACCATCTCGACGCCCTGTTTGGTCTGCTCGGGCGCGGTCAAATGGCCGATCGGGGTCTTGTCGAGTACTTCGCGAAGCACCGCCGGGATGTCGGCCGAGGTCTTGGTCACGACCTCGCGTATCGCGGCATTTTGCATCGACTTGAACAGGGCGTTTGCCTCCTCGCAGGTCTGCACACGACTGCGCAACGCTTCGGCCTCCTTGCGCCGTGCCTCAAGCAGGGCGGGGGCCGAACCTTTGGGGACAATCAATACCACCGGCCGCAGCTGATATTCGAACGCTTCAGCTTCGACTTTCTCGTTGCCGCTGGCCTGAGCGGCGGCGGCAACGTCCTTCTCCCCGACCTGGAGACTCCCCTTGAAGCGCCCGCGGACCAGGCTGGTCCAGACGATCTCCGCCTTCAAGCGAGCCTTCAGCGTTTCGGGACGAATGCCCTGACCCTCGAGAGTCTTGCTGAGCTGCTCGGCGGACATGCGCATCCGCGCACCCATCGAAGCATAGGACTGATCGACATCGGAAATGGTCGGCTCGACCCCGAATTTCTTGCCTTCCTTGATCTTCACCTTTTCATCGATCAGTTCATTGATCACTTCCTGGCGAACGGGCGGCTTGCGGGTGGTCAGGAAGTTCAGCTTGCCGCGCTGTTCGATGTCGTAATTGGTGATGGGTTCGCCGTTGACCATGACGGCCACGGTCTGCGCCCGCAGGGGCGACCCGCCGGCTATCAACACCAGCGCCGCGGCGCAAGCCAGGATGAACCAGCGAAGGCGATGAAAGGGCGTGGGGCTCGTCATGGTCATATTCGTTATATCAAACCGGGTTCGAACTGGATCCGCGATGCGGCAAGGGTTCGGCTGCATCGAATCTGGCGCTATTGTATGCCGGCGCCGGTGCCCGTTGAGGACGTCGTGGCAATCGTCCGCAGGCCGATCTGCAGCATAAACGCGTGGCTGAGCGTCGGCGGTGTGGCGCCCGCCGAATATCTGTACGAGGTCACATAATTGGCCGCCAGCACGAAGCAGTCGTCCACGTAGCCTGCGCCAACGACGTACTGGTTGATCTTGTTGGCTTCGAGATCCCACCGGGCCGCCCCCGACACCACCCAGTTCGCGGCAACCTTGATCGATCCGCTGCCGAGCAGCCCTTCACGACGCGTCAGGTAGCCAAGTTCCGGCTGCGCGGCGTAATTGCCGTACACCAGGCTGACCGACCAACGGTCGAAGCTGGCGCGGCCTTCCGCCTCGAAACGATTCACATCTTGTGTGGCTTCGTCCACGCGCGCGCGCGCGCTGACTGTGTAGGTTCTGTTGGGCGAATAATTGACGCGTGCGACATAGTCCGATCGCGTATTCTCCAGGCCGGAGGCAACCCCGGTATTGGTCACATCCGCCACCGCGAACGAGTTCAGGCCGAACAGCTGGTAGGATTGCCCGAACAGCACATTGACGGAGCCGCCGCGGTCGAATTGCGTGGTGGCCTGGACGCCGACATTGGCGCGGCCGCCGCCTTCGACGCGGTCGTAGCCCGAGAACTTGTCGACGGCGAACAGGTTGCTGGCGTCGAACACCATGCTTTGCGCGTCTTCATTGGGCAGCCTGCCGGCATAGGTTTCATTGGGTCGAACGATGACCTGCGCGATCGGCTCGATCGTGGTGGAGCCCCAGGGCTGAACGTTGATGAAGGGATAGCGGTATTCGAGGCCGACGGTCGGCATCAGGCGCAGCGCCTGGGTATCGCCGACGGGGAGGAAATTCGAAACGCCCGGCTGGTTCGAAATCGAGGCGTCGATCGCATCGGCGCGGACGATGGCAAACGGCGTCCAGATCTGGCCGACCGGATCGGTGAACGACCGCCGCCATTGCGCCTCGACGGTTGCCCGCGTGTAGGTGCCGGGTATGCCGCGGAGCAGGCACTGGCCCGGCAGCCGAGCCAGCGGGTCGGCGGAGGCGGTGAGGCACAATCCCTGGGTGTTCGCCACCGTTGTAATGGGGTCGAACGCCGCGTTGTTTCGGGACAGGCTCGTCAGATTCGTCTTGTAGCTGAACTCGCCGCCGAAGATCGGGCGGTTGATGACGTTAGAATAATCGATCACGGGGTGAATGACGGGAACCTTGTCCTGGTTACCCGAGAAGCTGAGGTAGTGGATGGTGCGCGCATCGAAGAAGCTGCGATTGCCGACGCCGGTCAGGTAAAGCTGAGAGATGGCTTCGGTCGGCAGGCTCAGGAACGAGCCCAGGGGATCGCGGTACTGGGCCAGACGGTAGTCGGACATGAAGTAGTAGTCGGACAGCAGCACGCCGTCCCAGCCCCACACCCATTTATCGTTGATCGCGAACTGGCCCTTGGTTTCGACGCCGCCGCGGAGTTCACGGTCGCCAGGTTGACCGGCGAAGGCGCCGGGGTCGAGCTGGTTGATGCCGTAGCCGCGGATTTGATAGGACCCGTTGATCAGGCGCTGACGGAATTCGCCCTGGAACAGCACGCCTTGCCGGGTCGTGAAGCGCGGGTTGAAGGTCGCGTCGTAATCGGGCGCGATGGCCCAGTAGAACGGCGTCTCCACGCCGAATCCGTAGGTTGACACCGAGCTGAAGCCCGGCATCAGGAATCCGGTCTTGCGTTTCACGGTCGGATCCGGAGTCGAAAAATACGGCAGGTACGCCATCGGAACACCGAAGAATTCCAGCTGCGCGTTCTCGAAATACAGCATCTTCTCGGTTTGATCGTGAATGATGCGCGCGCCCTTGACCTGCCACAGCGGCGGCTTCTTCGGATCGTCCTTGCAAGGCGCGCAGGCGGTGTAAACGCCGTTCTCGAAAACGGTGTAGTTGCCGCTGGAGCGGTCCATCCGCGTCGCCGCCATCCGCGTGGCGTCGGCGGTGTCGACACGCAGCGAATCGACGAAACCGTCACGGTAGTCGTCGCTCAGATCCAAGATATTGGCATAGGTGATCTTGCCATCCGCATCGGTCATGCGGATGTTGCCCTCGGCGTGAAGCCGTTTGGTTTTCTGGTCGTAGGTGACCTTGTCGGCCTCGACGCTGGTGCCGTTGTAGAACATCTGGACGTTGCCGACCGCCGACACCCGCTGATTGTTGTAGTCGTAGTCGACCTCAACAGCCTGCACGAGCATCTGTCCGTCATTGGCCTGGCGGGGCGGCGCCGGCCGGGGCGGACGCGGATTGTAGGTGAAGCCCTGTGCGGACGCCGGTGGCGTGGTCGCCATGCCGAGCGCCGCTGCCAGAATCAGCGCAACAGCCAGCGTCAGAACCGGACGGCCGGCTGCGGCCAAGCGCTTCCAGACGCGGCGCACGAGGGTGCGTCGCAGGAGCGCGGACGACCGTCCCTGGCGGGCGGCGACAACGGCCACTACCCGTCCTCCTGGTACAGCAAGGCCAAAAAGCCGGTGAGGCCGCCCACGGACACGGGCAACCACGCCGCAGCGATCGGATGCATCAACTCAGCCTTGCTCAAATCCTCAGTCACTTTCGACAGAACGTAGAGCAGAAAGCCCGCTCCCACGCCACTCAAAACCATCTTTTGCACGCCGCCGAAACGAAAGAAGCGCAGGCTCACCGAGGCTGCCAGCATGACCATGGCGGCCAGCAAAAACGGCTGTGCGATGAGCTTGTGGTACTGCAGCCGATATCCTGCGGTCGCGAATCCCGAGCTTTCCGAGGACCGGATATAGCCAGGTAGTTGCCAGAAAGACACAGTTTCAGGGGTGGAAAAGCTGTTGCGGACCTGGGCTGGCGTCAGGCTGGTCGCGATGGAGAAGCTGTCCTGATCAACCGGCGGGGCGTCGAGGGAGAATCGGCGCGCCGATCTAAAAACCCAGCGGCCTTCCTCGAGCGTCGCCTCGCGCGCCTCGATGCGCTCCTTGAACTGGTAGTCGTTGTCGAACTTGAACACCGTGAGCCCGGTCAGCCGGACGCCCTGCTGCTCGCTGCGGGCGGCGTTGATGATCCACTGTCCGTCGCTGGCGACCTGGTTGAGCCAGAAGCCGGAAGCGTCCTGGATTCCACCGCCGGGCGCTGAGCCGAACAGTTCCGCCTCCATACGCTTGGACAGCTCGCGCAGATTGGCGGACATCGGGTTGTAGGCGACGGTTGCCAGGAACCCGAGGATGATCGAGCTTGCCAGCGCCGGCGCGATGAATTGCCAGGCGGAAACGCCGGCGGCGCGCGCCACCACGAGCTCCAGCCGACGGGACAGCGCGAGATAGCAGGTCATCGCTCCGATCAGGACGCAGAACGGCATCATTTTCTCGAGCAGTTGCGGCACCCGGAAAATCGACGTCTTCGCCACCGTGATCGCGGAGGCCGAAGCCAGTCCCGACGTCTTCCGGACCATTTCGATGTAGTCGACCAGCACCAGCAGGACGAAGATGCTCGCGAAAACGCCGACCGCCGAGATCACGAAGCGGCCGGCAAAATATCGCCCGAGCGTGTTGGTCATCATGCTCATGCTGTGACCGGTCGCCCGAACAACCGCAGAATACGTTCGTTCGTCCTGTTGATGGCCTCCATCAGCGCCGCAGGCGGTTCCACCACGATGCCCGCCAGGATCATCGCCAGCCCGCCGCCGATCGCAACGACCAGCATCAGGTACTGAAACACGGCCGCGAGCGGCGATTTCACTGTCATGACGGAGCAGGCGAAACCCGCCATGCGCAACCCGAAGACGGCCAGAATCGAACCGCCAATTGAAAAGTTGCGGCTCTGCCGCGTGGTGCGCGGTGTTCCCAGAAACGCGAATGTCAGGGCCGCGAAGGCGAAGGGGTAGATCGGCGCCATGAAACGGTCGTGCAATTCGGCACGGAACTGGCCGGGCAATTGCTGGTAAACCGGATCCTCGGCCGACGGCTGCAGCAATTCCCAGATGTAGCGTTCGCGGATTCCCAGCGTGACGTCGCGGCCATGATTGGAGAATTTCGACATGTCGAACGCATAGCGGCCGAACGCCACCAGCGCCGGGTCGCGCTTGCCCGCTTCGAAACGCTGGAGATTTCCGTCCTCCAGCACCAGATAGGAACCGCTCTCGTTCCGCAGGATCGTGCCATGGTCGGCAATGATGGTGACGCGTTCCTTGGGGTCGCGGCGATCATCGACAAAAATGCCGGCGAGCACGCCACCCGGCTGGCGCTCGCGAATGCGGATGGTGAGATTCTGATCGAGCTGGGCAAAGCGGCCCGGCTGCAGGATGTTGGTGAGCACGTCAGCGGTGATCTCGGCGTCCCACTGCTTGATCCGGCGCATGCCGTCGGGGGCGAGGTAGGAGGCGATGAAGGCCACCATGATCGCCACCACGCAGGTGGCATAGAGGAACGGGCGAAACAGCCGGAACGGCGAGAAGCCGGCCGCATTCATCACGATGATCTCGGAATCGGTGGCAAGCTTGTTGAGGGTATGCGAGATCGCGATCATCAGCGCGATCGGCGCAATGATCAGCACCAGCGCCGGGATGACGAGACTGGTGATTCCGAGAAAGGTGATGATGGTCTGACCCTGGCTCGTCATCAGGTCAATGCCGCGCAACGCCTGCGTAATCCAGATCACCCCGGTCAGGCTCACCAGAATCAGCGCAAACGACGCAAGCGTCGTTCTAAAGATATACCTGTCGATCGACCCCATCGTTACCGCACGATCCCACCCAGCAAGCCGAACCCGCCGCTCACGACCGATCCCGAATCGGGATCCCCATCGGTCGCGCCGCAGCTGTTCTGGCAGCCTACATTGTCACTACCATCCCTTTGATCCGTCAACAAAATGGCTGCGCCATGGCACCCTTGCCGGATGGTTAATGTTTCGTGCTATGTGGCTTATGCGCCACGGCGACGCTTGGCAGTCTAGCGGCTGACAGGCCATAGTGCTTGGACCATGCTCCCAGCGGATATGCAGCAACCGCCGAACAGAACATTCGAACCGCGCCTGGCGGGTTCCCGACCAGCGAAAGCCCTGAATTCTTGGAGGAATTGCCCATGTCCGACGCCGTCAAGGTCGGCTTCGTCCCGTTTTCCACCGCCCCGCGCGGGGTTCTGGTGGTCTTTTGCGACGACACCCTGAAATTCGGCGTGGCGACGCGCAAGGTGCTGGGGGCGGCAGCCGATGTGGTCAAGCGCGCTGCGGAAACCAATCGGTTCAAGGGAAAGAGCGGCTCCACGCTCGATATTCTGGCGCCGGAGGGCCTGAAGGCCTCCCGGCTGATCGTGGTTGGCGCCGGCAAGCTGTCGGCGATCAAGGACGATGATTTTCTCAAGCTTGGCGGCGCAGCGGCCGGCAAGCTGCTCGCCGGCAACGCGGTGGTGACGATCATGGCGGAATTGCCCGATGGGGCGATGAAGCCCGACCAGGCCGCCGCGGTAGCCTCGGGGTTGCGGCTGCGCGCCTATAAGTTCGACCGCTACAAGACCCGCAAGAAGGACGGCGAGGATGCCGCGGTGCGCGCCGAGGTTTCCCTCGCCGTCGGCGATGTCGCCGCCGCGCGAAAAGCCTTCGCCCCTCGCGCGCATATTGTCGACGGCGTCATCATGGCGCGCGAACTCGTCAATGAGCCGCCGAACGTGCTTTATCCCGTGGAATTCGCGCGGCGCGCCGCGCAGCTGCGCAAGCTCGGCGTCGATGTCCAGATTCTCGACGTCAAGGCCATGACCAAACTCGGCATGGGCGCGCTGCTCGGCGTCGCCCAGGGCTCGACGCAACCCGGCCGCACCGTAATCATGCGCTGGAATGGCGGCAAGCGCGGCGAGCAGCCGGTGGCCTTTGTCGGCAAGGGCGTGTGTTTCGACACCGGCGGCATCTCCATCAAGGGCTCCGCGAGCATGGAGGACATGAAGGGCGATATGGGCGGCGCGGCCTGCGTGGTCGGGCTGATGCATGCGCTGGCCGCGCGCAAGGCGAAGGTCAATGCGGTCGGCGCCATCGGGCTGGTCGAGAACATGCCGGATGGCAATGCGCAGCGTCCCGGCGATATCGTGACCTCGATGTCCGGCCAGACCATCGAGATCATCAACACCGACGCCGAAGGCCGCCTGGTGCTGGCCGACGTGCTCTGGTACGTGGCCAAGAAGTTCAAGCCGAAATTCATGGTCGATCTGGCGACGCTGACCGGCGCGATCATGGTGGCGCTCGGCACCGAATATGCCGGCATGTTTTCCAACAACGACGAATTGGCCGAACGGCTGACCAAGGTCGGGCTGGCGACGGGGGAGCGGGTGTGGCGCATGCCGCTCGGTCCGGAATACGACAAGCAGATCGACTCGCAGTTCGCCGACATGAAAAACGCAGGTGTCCGCAACGGTGGTTCGATCACCGCCGCCCAGTTCCTGCAGCGGTTCGTCGACGACACGCCGTGGGCGCATCTCGATATCGCGGGAACGGCCATGGGCGCGCCGAAATCCGACATCAATCACAGCTGGGGCTCGGGCTATGGCGTCCGCCTGCTGGAGCGGCTGGTGGCGGAGTATTACGAAGGCAGCAAGAGCTGAAGCCCGATGACGGAAGTTCTGTTCTACCATCTGCAGGACATGTTGCTCGAGAACGTGCTGCCGCCGTTGCTGGAGAAATCGCTGGAGCGTGGCTGGCGGGTGGTGGTGCAGTCGACGTCGGAAGAGCGCGCGGACGTGCTCGACGCCCACCTGTGGACCTATCGCGACGATTCGTTCCTGCCGCACACCACCTGGCGCGCCGCTGACGCCCAGGACCAGCCGATCGTGCTGGCCGTGGAGGAGGGCAACCCGAACCGGGCCAATGTGAGGTTTCTGATCGACAATGCCGCGCTGCCAGCGGACTGCGAGGCCTATGACCGTCTGGTTCTGGTCTTCAACGGTGACGACGACAACGCGCTCGGCGCTGCCCGGGGCGCCTGGACCGATTGCAAGTTGCGCGGATTCGAGGTCACCTACTGGCAGGCCGACGAGCGCGGCCGGTGGCAGCGGCGGAATTAGCGATGTCGGGCAATTAATGATAATATAAGGTTTCGGCCCGCAGGCTTGGAGATAGCCACGGTCATGCCGCAAAGTGATGGTGGGACAACCGCTTAAGCGACAGGGTTGGGAATTCAGCTGAACGTGCGAGTCGAGAAACATCATCGCGAACGCCTGCTGGCGCTGCTGTTGCTGGCCCCCCTGATGGCGGGCTGCTCGGGCGCGGCCAACATGTTTCAGTCCGATCTGCTGTCGAAAGACGCGGAATGGTTTTCTCGTTCCGGCAGGCTCTTCATCCGGAATGTGTCGATCGAGACGACGCCCTTGACCCCCGACAAACCGGTGACGGCGGAGGATCTGGTGAGCGCCGACGGGGGATGTCCGGGCATGGCGCCTCCCGGCGCACCGGCGGATGCGAACGCCCAGACCGAGGGCGCGCCGGCGCCCTCGACCCGGGGAACCGTGGCGCTTGGCCATACCGAATGCGACGTCGTGCGCGGCATCGGCGCACCTGACAGCGTCAGCCTCTCGAACAATGCGCGCGGCGACCGGGTGGCGGTGGTCAATTATTCCCGTGGTCAACGCGCCGGAATCTACACCTTCACAGCCGGACGCCTGAGCTCGATCGAGCGCGTGTCAGAACCGGCTGCGCCGGCGGCGAGGCCGAAGGCCAAGAAAAAGCCGGCCGCGACCTGATCGCTGGTCCGCGTGCTTTCATGCCGCCGTGAAACGTCTCAGCCCGTTGCCTGATCGTATTGCGAGCTTGCCGCCAGCCATTCTTCCTCCGCGCGCTGCAGGGCGCTTTCGGCGCCGGCCCGTGCCTTGCTGAGCTGGGCCGCCTGCTTGGGATCGCGCTTGAACAAATCCGGCAGCGCCAGCGCGGTATCGATCTTGGAAATGATGCCGCTGATGCGTGCGATCTCGGCCTCGGCGTTGGAGATCTTCTGCTTCAGCGGGATGCGCTTCTCGGACTTGTTGCGCGCGGGCTTGTCGCGGTTGGCTTCGCGTTCATTGTCGCCACGGTCGCGCGAGTTGGTGCGCATGCCGCGTGCCGACAGCACCATGCGCCTGTAATCGTCGAGGTCGCCGTCATAAGTGGTCACCGCTTGATCGGCTACCACCCACAATTGATCGGCGCACGCTTCGATCAGATAGCGGTCATGGGAGACCATGATGACGGCGCCGGGAAACTCGTTGATCGCTTCGGCAAGTGCCGCACGGCTGTCGATGTCCAAATGGTTGGTCGGCTCGTCGAGAATGATCATGTTGGGACCGAAGAAGGTCGCAAGTCCGAGCAATAGCCGCGCTTTCTCACCGCCCGACAGGCTCTTGACGAGAGTATCGCCGGCCTTGCCGGAGAACCCGATCGCGCCGGTGCGTCCGCGCACCTTGGTCTCGGTGGCGTCCGGCATAAGCTTGCGGACGTGATCATAAGCCGAGCCGTCGAGATTGAGCTCGTCGACCTGGTGTTGCGCGAAATAGCCGACCGACAGTTTTTCGGCCCGTGTGACGTGACCGGAGAACGGCGTCAGCTTGTTGGCCAGCAGCTTGACCAGCGTCGACTTGCCGTTGCCGTTGGAACCGAGCAGGGCGATGCGGTCGTCGGTGTCGATGCGCAAGGTAACGCGATTGAGCACCGGCTTCTTCGGATCGTAGCCGACCGAGACGTTGTCGACCGCGATGATCGGCGGTGACAGCATTCTCTCGGGCACCGGAAAGGAGATTTCGCGCACGTCCTGCGTCACCAGGGCGGTGACCGGCTTCATCCGTTCCAGCATCTTGACGCGCGACTGCGCCTGGCGGGCTTTCGAGGCCTTGGCCTTGAAGCGATCGACGAAGGCCTGCAGGCGCTTGCGCTCGTCCATCTGCCGCTTGGCGTGCTTGGCGTCGAGCATCTCGCGGGTGGCGCGTTGCTCTTCGAACGACGAATAGGTCCCCTTGTAGAGCGTCAGCCTGGTGCGATCGAGGTGCAGGATCTGGTCGACCGAGGTGTCGAGCAGGTCACGGTCATGGCTGATGACGATCACCGTGCGCGGATAGTTCGCCAGATGATCCTCGAGCCACAGCGTGCCCTCGAGGTCGAGGTAGTTGGTGGGCTCGTCGAGCAGCAGAAGGTCGGGCGCAGAAAACAGCGTCGCCGCCAGCGCGACCCGCATGCGCCAGCCGCCGGAAAATTCCGAACAGGACCTTGCCTGATCGGCGGTGGAAAAACCAAGGCCGCTCAGGATCGCGGCCGCGCGGGCCGGCGCCGAATGCGCGTCGATGTCCACGAGCCGGGTTTGGATATCGGCGATTCGGGAAGGATCGTGCGCGCTCTCGGCTTCGCTCAGCAGCGCGTCGCGCTCCAGGTCGGCCTTCAGCACGACATCGATCAGGCTCTCCGGACCGTCGGGAGCCTCTTGCGCGAGGCTGCCGATACGCCAGCGCGGAGGCAGCGTGATGGAACCGCTTTCGGTTGGCAGTTCGCCCCGGATCGCGTGGAACAGTGTCGATTTGCCGACTCCATTACGGCCGACAAAACCCACGCGTGAGCCAGGCACGATCTGAACCGAGCTGTTATCGATCAAAAGCCGTCCGGCAATCCGGACCGAAATGTCGGTGATTGAAAGCATGCGGGCTTTTCACCGGAGCCGCCTGAAAACGCAACCCGTTAATTGGATGAAATGGGGTCCCGCGCCCGCTTCTGCCTTAACAAACCTTAGTTCTGGAGCATCTGCCGGCCGCCGGCATCCTGTTTGCGCAGTTGGTTCATCAGGTTTTCGAGAGAGGGCGGCAGATCGGATTCCAATGGGCGCAGGTGCTGCTGCAGCCGTTCGCCCACGGCATCGCAAATCGATCGGCTGGTCCGGCGATCGATCGGTTCGCTGGTGTCGGTGTAGCTGTTCATAACGAAATCTCGTTCGGTAGTCGGCGAGGAGATGGTGCAGAGACAAGTCATTGGGATGAAATTGGTTTCCGCCGGGCGTGCAAAAACAGCACACGCGGGCAGTTGCCGCCGGTTCCGCTCGCTGGAACGCAGAAGAACGCCTCCCAGGGGTCAGCCGGGCGATTTGGGTTGGAAGCGGAGCGTTGGGCTCATGGCAACGGATGACCATGCGCCGGCGGTGACCCTCAGGCGTTGGGACCAAACTGCCATGGCCACAGGCCGGGCCTGCGTGGAGCCCCGGGGCGGCGCTGCCGATTTCGGCGGCCTTGCCGTTCCCCCATAGCGCCGATATAAGCGCCGCAATTCCCAGCAGCGCTTTTCAAGGACGAACTCATGGCGATTGAACGGACCTTTTCGATTCTCAAGCCCGACGCGACCGCGCGCAATCTGACGGGCGCGATAAACGCGCTGATCGAAAAGGCCGGACTCCGGATTGTCGCGCAGAAGCGCATTCGGATGACCCGCGAACAGGCCGAAACCTTCTACGCCGTCCACAAGGCGCGTCCGTTTTTCGGCGAACTGGTGGACTTCATGGTTTCCGGACCGGTGGTCGTCCAGGTGCTCGAAGGCGAGGGTGCCGTGCTGAAGTACCGCGACGTGATGGGTGCGACCGATCCTTCGAAGGCCGCCGAGGGAACGATCCGCAAGCTGCATGCGAAGTCAATCGGCGAAAACTCCGTTCATGGCTCCGATGCCGCCGAAACCGCGGCGATCGAAATTGCCCAGTTCTTCTCAGGCAATGAAATCGTCGGCTGATTCATAAGCGTGGTGACAGTCAGTAACGGCCCGTCAGCGCCGCAAGATTGATCCGGCGCGGCCGACCAGCCGCGCCAGCTGCTTGAACCGGCTGCCGACGCGATCGGCGACGAGATCGACCATCCTGTGTTCGAATACCAGCGTCAGCTGGCGGCCCTGGCTTCGAAAGTGGGTTAGCGGCAAGACACCTGGGCGTGCCGCCGATATCAGGTGGGCGACGCGAAAGGCCGCGCCGAGCAGCCGCGCGCGCTCAATCATGGCCGGCGGCACCAGTTGCCGAATAATTGCGGGCGGTTCATTTTGTTCGCTCAGGCCGGCGTAGCGATAGAATACCGACAGCGCGACGAAGGCCCGCCCCTGATGGCTGATCGAGCCGAAATTGCCGTTGGTAATGAGATTGAGCGTCTGCTCGCCGCGATAGTCGGGATGCACCCGCCATCCGATGTCCGACAACAGGCAGGCGGTGTGACGCAGGCGGCGATCCTCTTCGGTTTCCTTGAGTCTGACGACCCTGACCAGCCGATCGGTCCATCCGATCAGTTCCTCGGCGTGCCGGGTGGATCGCGACAGCAGCTCGTTCAGCGTCTGCGCGGCGCAGATTAAACCGTCCCTGGAGCGTTCGGCCTGCGGCAGCATCGCGTAGAGCAGGCCTTCGCGCACGCCGAACGTCGAGAACACGATGGTCTTCGGTTTGGCGACGCGAATGATGTATTCGAGAACGAGGGCCGCATAAGTCAGCAGCGGCCGGCGCGCGTCGGCGACAGCTTCGATATCGGCCAGCATGTTGGCTGCCGCGAGGCGGCGCAGGCGCTGTGCGAAATCGAGCGCGTCCGCCGCCGGGATCGAATAGCCGTGCATCACCCGCAGCGGATAACCGCTCTGGATGATGTGGATGCGCGCCAGCGCCCGCCAGGTTCCGCCGACCGCATAAAAGGTGCGGCCGCGGCCAGCTTTGAGCTGTGCTACACCGGCAAGGTCCAATTTGACGATGCGCTCGGCACGCTTCAGCGACTTCTGCGATACGTCCTGCAGCGCCAGACTGCCGAGCGGCAGCGTCACGCCGCGTCGCACGCGGTTGCCACGCACGTCGATCAGTTCCAGCGAGCCGCCGCCGAGATCGCCGACAATGCCGTCGGGGTTGTGGATCCCTGAAACCACGCCCAGCGCGGACAACTGGGCCTCGCGCGGACCCGACAGGATATCGATCGGGCAGCCGCAGATCCGCTCGGCTCTGGCGATGAAGTCGGGGCCGTTGCTGGCGTCGCGGCAGGCGGCGGTGGCGATCGCATGGACGCGGCCGACCTTCATCACCCGGCACAGCGCGCGAAACCGCCGCAGCGAGGTCAGCGCCTTGGCGACGGCATCGGGCGCGAGCAGCCCGGTGGTCTGGACCTCGCGGCCAAGGCCGCACAACGCCTTCTCGTTGAAGATGGTGATCAGGTTGCGCGCCATCTTTTCATAGACGACGAGGCGTACCGAATTTGACCCGATGTCGATGACCGCGACGCTGGACGCGCGCTTGCGCGACCGCTTCACCGCTTCGACCCCTCAGGAAGGCTGATGACGCTCGGAACGGCGCGTGAGGCGGCGCGGCGAAGATTCCTTGAGAGACTTTCCACGGCCTGACAGACTCGGATTCGTCATGAAGTAATTGTGCAGGTTGAACGGCTCCTCGCCCTTCGCCGCCTTCATACGCGTTGACGATCCATCCGGCAACAACTGCCAGCTCTGCTCGGTATCCTTCAGATTCGCGACCATGATCTGCTCGAGAACCTGCTGATGCACCGTGGGATTTTGCAGCGGGCATAGGATCTCGACACGCCGGTCGAGGTTGCGCGGCATCATGTCGGCAGAGGAGATATACACAGCAGCTTTTGCGCTGGGCAGGCCCTGTCCCATCCCGAAGCAGTAGATTCGACAGTGTTCAAGAAAACGGCCGATGATCGACTTGACGCGGATGTTCTCCGAAAACCCGGGAATGCCCGGCCGCAGGCAGCAAATTCCGCGCACCACGAGTTCGATCGAGACGCCGGCCTGCGACGCTTCGTACAGCGCGTCGATGATGTCGGGATCGACCAGCGAGTTCATCTTCAGCCAGATGGCCGCCGGCTTGCCGTGACGAGCAAAATTGGTCTCGCCGCGAACATGCTCGAGCATGCGCTCGCGCAATGTCAGCGGCGAAACCGCCATCTTTTCGATATCGATCGGTTCCGCATAGCCGGTGATGTAGTTGAACACCCGGGCGGCGTCGCGCCCGATGATCGGGTCGGACGTGAAGTAGGAGAGGTCCGTATAGATGCGGGCGGTGACCGGATGATAGTTGCCGGTGCCGGTGTGGACATAGGTGGTGAGGCTGCCGCCCTCGCGGCGCACGATCAGCGACAGCTTGGCGTGGGTTTTCAGCTCGATGAATCCGTACACCACCTGCACGCCGGCGCGCTCGAGATCGCGCGCCCAGCGGATATTGGCTTCCTCGTCGAAGCGCGCCTTGAGCTCTACTAGCGCGGTTACCGTTTTTCCGGCCTCCGCGGCCTCCGCCAGTGCCCGTACGATCGGCGAGTTGTTGGAGGTGCGATAGAGCGTCTGCTTGATCGCGACGACATCGGGGTCGCGGGCGGCCTGTTGCAGGAATTGGACGACGACATCGAATGATTCGTAAGGGTGATGAACGATCAGATCCTTCTGCCGGATCGCCGCGAAAATATCGCCGCCGTGATCGCGCACGCGTTCGGGATGGCGCGGGACGTAAGGTGCAAATTCGAGATCGGGCCGGTCGAGCCGCGTCAGTTGCGACAGCTCGTTCATCGCCAGCACGCCGTCGACCAGCAATACCTCGTCGTCGGCGGTGGAAAGCGCACGCTGCACGAAGGCGCGCAGCTCTTCCGGCATCTTGGCTTCGATCTCCAGCCGGATCACCGATCCCCGCCGCCGGCGTTTCAGCGCGGTTTCAAACAGGCGGACCAGATCTTCCGCCTCTTCCTCGATTTCGAGTTCGGAATCCCGGATGATGCGGAAAGCGCCCTGGCCCTTGACGGTGTAGCCGGGAAACAGCCGACCGATGAACAGGCCCGTGGCTTGCTCCAGCGTGATCAGCCGCACCGAACCATCTTTGCCGACGGGCATCCGGATGAAGCGGTCGATCTTGCCGGGCATGCGGATGAGCGCGTTCATCGGCCTGCCGTCGGAGACCCGCGCCAGCTGCAGCGCAACGGTGAAGCCGAGACTCGGAATGAACGGGAAGGGATGCGCCGGATCGATCGCGAGCGGCGTCAGCAGCGGGAAAATGTTGTGGAGAAAGTGATCCTCGATCCAGGCTCGCTCGGGCTTGGTGACGTCGCGGCCGTCGACGAGGATGATGCCGACCTCGGCCAACATGCCGCGCAGGTCGCGCCAGATCGCCTGCTGGTCGCTGGCGAGTCTGGAAACCGTTTCGTTGATCAGGACGAGCTGCTCGGAGGGGGTCAGACCGTCCGGACTGCGCTCGGCAATGCCCTCGCGCACCTGGGCCTTGATGCCGGCGACGCGGACCATGAAGAATTCATCAAGGTTATTGGCGGAAATCGACAGGAATCGTACCCGTTCAAGCGCGGGATGGCCGGGATTGACCGATTCTTCCAGCACCCGGCGGTTGAAGTTCAGCCAGGAGAGTTCGCGATTGATGAACCGTTCGGGGCTCGAAGCCATTGCCGGGACAGCGTCGAGATCGGCCTCTTTCTCTTTAGTTACAGTAGCTTGTGCGGATTCCATCAAGATTCAGTCCAATCCGGCGCGAATGCTGCGCGCCAATCCCGGCAAAGCATGTGTTACCGCGATGACGTTTCAATGACATTGACGTTCCCGGGGGTGGCGCCGTCAAGATGGCGCAGGGCGCCAGGATCGTCCGGGGTCAGGCGTTGCGCAGCAGTTCCGCCGCCAGCGCCCGCGTCACCGGGCGGCCCAGCCGCAGGGCCTCGGTGTCCAGCAACTCGACGGTCTGGCGCACGGCAGCATAGGACCGCTCGATCCGGGTGGCGAGATAACTCACCACCGTTTCGTCGATGGCCATCTGGCGGTCGGCGGAGAACTTGACGATCAAGCCGCGAAACAGCTGATCGTCCGGTGGCAACAGCGTCACCGCCGGCACCGCGCGCAGACGCGAGCGCAGATCGCGCAATTCGACCTCAAACGACGAAGCCGGCTCGCGCGCGGTGATGAGGACGAACGCCTCGTCCTCGCGCGCCAGATTCATCAGGTGGAACAAGGCCCGTTCGTCGACATCCGATGATCTGATATCTTCGACCACCAGCGCCCCTGTGGCCAGCGCGCCCGGCACGGCGGCCGCCGTCAGCGCATGCGCCGATATCGAGCGCGCGCCGGCTTGCTCGGCCCAGATCGCAGCGAGGTGGCTCTTGCCGCAGCCTTCCGGGCCCACCAGCAGCATCACGCGGTTGGGCCATTCGGGCCAGCCGTCGATCAGCGCCAGTCCTGCGGCATTGGCCGGACCCTCGAGAAAATTGTCGCGAGTCAGGCTCTCTGCGTGCGGCAGCGCGAATGCAAGCTGGCGGGGTTGAAGGCGGGCGGCCACGCAAAGTCTCCATGCCGGCCGTGGCCGGCGTATCCCTATAGCGTCTTCGAGCGGGGCGGACAGGGGTTCGCGCGAAGAAAACGCTTCAAAGCCAGGGTCTTTGTCCTATTTCGATCGTGCTCATGTGCCGCACCCACTCCACCAGATAGAGGGATACGGAAACCAGTGTAAAGACGGTGACCAAACCCATCAGGATCAGATCGTAGGGCGTCGAGTTGAAGCCGAAGCCGAGCGCCGCCAGCACCAGCGCTGCGAACGCCACCTGCGCCACCGTATTGAGTTTCGATACCATCAAGGGCTTCATCGGGATCGGCTTGCCGAACAACCAAGACACAATCACGGCGGCCACGATCATGATGTCACGCGAGACCACGAGTATGACGAGCCAGCGCGGCACCGCGCCCCAGATTCCGAGTGCCACATAGATCGAGACCAGCAGCGCCTTGTCGGCCAGTGGGTCCAGCAGGGCGCCCAGTTCACTCGCCATATTGAAGCGCTTGGCCAGGAAGCCATCAACGGCGTCGCTGACGCCGGCGACGACGAAGATCGCGAAGGCAATCTCCATCTGGCTGGAGGCGATCGCCCAGACGATGACCGGCACCAGCAGGATGCGGCCCAGCGTAATGATGTTTGGAATACTCAACTCGGCGATTCCCGGCTACCGGCCTGATTTCGCAAATGATCCAGCCCTTGGCAGCGCAGACCGGTGCTGTCTACATAGTACATGCCGAAGCCGCTTGCGAGCCATTGCGCATCAGCGGAATCCGACGTAACCAGCCGCCGTCATCGGGATTTGGGCATGATCGACCGCATAGACGGGCTTACTTACGCGGAATCCGGCGTCGACATCGACGCGGGCAATCGTCTGGTCGATCTGATCAAACCAATGGTTCGCGCCACCGCCAGAGCGGGCGCCGACGCCGAAATCGGCGGTTTCGGCGGACTGTTCGACCTCAAGGCCGCGGGCTTCAAGGATCCGGTTCTGGTGGCCGCCACCGACGGCGTCGGCACCAAGGTCAAGATCGCCATCGAGACCGGCCTCCATAGCGGTATCGGCATCGATCTGGTGGCGATGTCGGTCAACGACCTCGTGGTCCAGGGCGCCGAGCCGCTGTTCTTTCTCGACTATTTTGCCTGCGGCAAGCTCGACCCGGAGGCCACCGCCGCGATCGTGGCCGGCATCGCTGAAGGTTGCCGGGAGGCCGGTTGCGCCCTGATCGGCGGCGAGACTGCGGAAATGCCGGGGCTGTACAAGGACCGCGATTACGATCTCGCCGGTTTCGCGGTCGGTGCTGCCGAACGCGGCACACTGTTGCCGCGAGGCGATATCGCGGTGGGAGACGCGGTGATCGGGCTGGCCTCGTCGGGGGTGCATTCCAACGGGTTTTCCCTGGTCCGCAAGATCGTTGAGTTGTCGGGCCTCGGCTTCGAGGCGCAGGCGCCCTTTTCGCCGGTCATGACGCTGGGCGGCGCGCTGCTGACGCCGACGCGGCTCTATGTGCGGTCATGTCTGCGCGCGATCCGCGAAACCGGCGCGGTGAAGGGCCTTGCCCACATCACCGGCGGTGGTTTCACCGACAATATCCCGCGGGTGCTGCCAAAGCATCTCGGCGTCGGCATCGACCTGGCGCGTCTGCCGGTGCTGCCGGTGTTCAAATGGCTGGCGCAGCAGGGAGGCATCGCCGAACTCGAATTGCTGCGCACGTTCAACTGCGGCATCGGCATGATCGCCATCGTCAAGCCTGACGCGGTCGAGGAAGTCACCGCCATTCTCCTGGAAAGCGGCGAGAGCGTGGTGTTGCTCGGCGAGGTGATACCGGTCGAGAGCGAACATCGCGTGGTCTATAACGGTCATCTCGATCTGGCATGGTGAGGCCATGAAGCGCCGTGTCGCCATCCTGATTTCCGGCCGCGGATCCAACATGGCCGCCCTGATCGAGGCCGCACGCGCCAAGGATTTTCCGGCCGAGATCGTGGTGGTGATTTCCAACCGCGCCGATGCCGGCGGGCTGGAGCGCGCCAAGGCCGGCGGCATTGCGGCGGTCACGATCGAAAGCAAACCATTCGGCAAAGACCGTGCGGCATTCGAGGCGGTGCTGCAGGCGGCGCTGGACAAGTACCGCGTCGAACTGATTTGCCTCGGCGGCTTCATGCGGCTGTTTACGGCCGGGTTCGTGCAGCATTGGTATGGCCGGATGCTCAACATTCATCCTTCGCTGCTGCCTTCGTTTCCGGGTCTCGATCCGCAAGGCCAGGCCCTGCGCGCGGGCGTGAGGATTTCCGGCGCCACCGTGCATTTCGTCACTGCGGAAACCGACGCCGGTCCGATCCTGATGCAGGGCGCTATCGCGGTCGTCGAAGATGACACGCCGGAGACGCTGGCGGAGCGCATCCTCGGCATCGAGCACCGTATCTATCCTGATGCGCTGCGGCTGCTCGCCGGTGGCCGAGCGCGTCTCGAAGGCGATATCTGCAAGACCGAAGGCAGCGCCGGCACCGGCGGTGTGTTGATCTCGCCCGCGGCATCCTAGAATTTGTGCCGGCGGCCTGCACGGAGAACAAGATGGCCAAGATTGCGATTGTCGGCTGCGGCGCCATGGGATCGGTCTATGCCGCACTCATGGTCGATGCGGGCCACGAGGTTCACGCGGTGACACTGTGGCCCGATCACGCCGCAGCGATGGCCTCCAATGGCCTGCGCTGCGAGGGCGCCAGCGGCGACCGCACGGTGCCGATTCATGCCTCGACGACGACGGACGGCATCGGGCCGTGCGATCTCGTCATCATCGCCACGAAGGCATTCGACGTGGAGGCGGCGGCGCGGTCCTGCCTCCCGCTGCTGGGTTCCGAGACAATCGTGCAGACCATCCAGAACGGGCTGGGGTCGCCGGAGATCGCCGCTCCGATCCTGGGCGCCGACCGTATCGCCGTCGGCGTCGTCGGCGGGTTCGGTGCGTCGATACGGGCGCCCGGCCATGCCCATCACAATGGCATGGAGATGATCCGGTTCGGCGCCTTTGCCGGGTTGCCGAAGCAACTCCTGCAGGCCTCGGCGAAGATATGGGAACAGGCCGGCTTCAAGGTTGCCCTGTTCGACGACATCAAGCAGATGATCTGGGAAAAGCTGATCATGAACGTCGCCTTTTCCGGAACATCATGCACCACCGGGCTGACTATCGGGGAAATCCTGGGCGATGCCGACGCCTGGGGCGTGGCGCGGGGCTGCGCCGAAGAGGCGGTCGCGGTGGCGAAGGCTTCCGGTGTCAGGCTCAACGTCGGCGATCCGATCGAGCACATCCGCAAACTCGGCGGCAAGATTCCCGACGCGCGGCCGTCTATGCTGCTCGACTACAATGCGGGCCGCCGCTGTGAGGTGGACGCCATCAATGGCGCGATCCCGCGCCTCGGCAAGCCGCTCGGGGTACCAACGCCCGTCAATGAGACCGTCGTCGGCATCATTCGGGCGCGCGAGCGTCGGATGCTAGCCACTTGAGGTCCTGGAGCGCCGAACAAAAATCCCCCGGCGTGGGCCGGGGGTGCATCAGGATGGCTTGCGTTGATCGTTGCGAAGTCTACGAAACCTTCAGGTTTTCCGCGGAACTCTTTCCCCGATTTTCCACAAGCTCGTACTCGACTACCTGATTTTCGTTGAGGGTCGAGAGCCCGGCACGCTCGACCGCCGAGATATGGACGAACACGTCCTTATCGCCGGCCATCGGCTTGATGAACCCATAACCCTTGGTCGGGTTGAACCACTTGACGGTGCCTTTTTGCATCGCCTGTCTCCTGGTCTAGACATAAAAAAGACGCGGCCACGCATTTTGCGTGCCACGCCACAAGCGGGCTTCCGGAGGTGTGCTGAATTTCCAAGTCGCGAAACGCACAGTCGAACGGCCAAAATCCGATTGTACCTGATATTGCTACACGAAATCTTTGGGTTAGCAAGACTGGCGAGGCTCGGGAAATCGAGTCAGGGACAGGCTCTGTCCATCACCGGCTGTGGCAGCGGAACAACAACGCCGGCTATCGGGGCCTGCGGCTCGGCTTGACCGATTGACGCTGCCGGCCAACTCAGCGCAAATCGGCGTGGGCGATGGAATTTGGCGTCTTTCTCGAGCTGGCGCTCCTTCCAGGATTGGATTTCATGCGCTGCTCAGGGCCTTGGCGAGCAAGTAAAACTGGAGCCGGCCACCGTCGGGTGCGGATCATGGCGATGGCATTGCTATTCGCCGTCGCAGCCGTTTCCCGGGCCCAGGCCCAGTCACCTGGTCCAACGCCAATGCCAACGCCGACACCGACGCCAAATCCGACAGCGAGCCTGACACCGACGGCGATCGGTTCCGCTCTTTCGGCCGGCTCCACCGTGGCGAACCTCGGCAGCAACTTTCTGGAGCGCTTAGGCAACCAGGCAACGTCCGGTTTCGGCAAGGCGCTGCGAAGCAACCCGGCCGGTGGCGGCGCATCCGAGAACACGGAGGCGCCGCGGTTCCGCAGTTGGGCAGAGGTTTACGGATTGTCGGCCACGACCGGCCCGCTCAGCTATTTCGCCGGCGATCGCCGCCGCACCTATGGCGGGGTTGCGGGGGTAGGGGCGCGAATCGCGCCCGGCGTCAATGCCGGTATTTCCGTCGATCAAAGTCACACCGCCATCGACATTCCGCTGGCGTTGCAGTCGGCAACCCTGGATCTCACGCAGTTCGGTTTCAATGCCTCGGTCGACAAGGGGCCGTGGACCTGGGCCGTCGCGCTGGTTCACGGTTTCGGAAAAGTCAATTCCAGCCGCGACACCGGCTTCGGTTTGGCAACTGCCGGCTACCACGCCCGTCTCGATGGCGCCCTGAGCGAACTCAGCTATTACTGGAGCATCGACCATAGCCGCATCGTGCCGAAGGCCGCGTTCGAATATGTGCGCGCCTCCACCGGATCGCTCCAAGAGATCGGCGGCCTCGATCCGTTGATGGCATCGGGCGCCGTCGCAGAGCGCGCGCGCCTCCTGATCGGCGCGGAAATCGGACGCTACTGGATCTTCGATCAGAAAATTCTCGACCTGTCGGCCTACGGCAAGTTTGTCGACAATGTCGCGCAGAATTTCGGCGCGGTCACGGTCAGCCTCGGCACCCAGAGTATCGCGGTGCAGGGTATTGGCGAAAGCCGCTATGGCGCCGACGCCGGCGCGTCCGCGTCGCTCAGCCTGAGCAACACCGCACGCCTTTATCTCAACTATGACGGCAAGTATCGCGCGGCGATGCAGTCGCACCAGGGCACCCTGGGGGTCGAGTTCAAATGGTAGCGGCAGCGCGATTACCATGCGCGGCGCCGGCGCCTGAACGGCTGGTCAGGCCGGGCCCGCTGCCACGTATCCCTGCATACCGAAATTCGTCCGTGACGCCGCCATCAGCGGCACGAGGTCATTCGGATGAATGAATTCGTCCTTGAAGCAGGGATGGGTTCTTGGGTCGAATATTTTCTTCAACCAGTCGATGACGATCTTGTGCCGGTCGGAGTTGCGAAATTCCTTGTGGTAGGTGAGCCAGAGATCGGCGTGATGATGGACGCCGAGATCGACGGGGACCAGGGCCGCTCCCAGCGCGACCGACGATGTCGGCAGGAATCCCATCCCTGCGCCTCGTTCCACGGCGTACAGAACGCCGATGCTCGAATTGGTCTTGATGCCGACAATGCCTTCCAGCGATGTCAGCCCCAGAACCCGGGCATAGGCGGAATCGTCGATTTGCGGCGCCTGCTGGATGACCAGTCGGTGATTCCGGATATCGGCGAGGGTAGGGGAGCCGTGAAGCTTGCGGTACCCTTCCGAAACAAAGGCATGGATGTGTAGCCGGCCGAGCTTGGTGATGATGAGATCGGGGTTGGTCGGCCGCTCGAGCTGGATGGCGATGTCCGCTTCCAGCCTTGCAACATCGGCTTGCTCCATTGCACAGCGAAGGTCGACGGTGATCTTGCGGTAGGTTTTCTGGAAGTCGATCAGTCGCGGAAGAATCCAGAAATTGCCGGGCCCCTCGGTAACGGCGACGCGGACCGTACCGGCGGTATCGTCTGACCGAGCCGCGCGCCGGAAAATATTGAAGGCGTGACGTTCCATTTCCATCACGTCACCGATCATGGCCGCGCCCTCGGCGCTCAGCGTCAGGCCGCTCTGGTCGCGCAGAAACAACCTGCAGCCAATGGAGTCTTCGAGCCGGTCGATCCGGCGCATCAGCGTGGTGCTGGTAAGACCGAGTCCCTCCGCAGCATTGCGAAAACTCTTGTACCTCGCGCACGCCAGAAACGATCGCAGGTCATCCCAGGACGCATCCAGAACTTCATCGGTCCGGTGCTGCGTCCCTGCAGCACCCCGGTGCAATAGTTGCTGCATACTCCAAATCCCTGCCCGCTATGGTGCTAGCCCAGAGGCAGGAGTGACGATAGATGCGCGATTTGGTTATGGAAAGGGCCTCTTTGACCGCGAAACGCGATTTCGATCTGCTGCCCAGGAATGCTGAGATCGCCGTTCAGCCCGCGCGGCGCTCCGACCTCGGTGCGCTTGCCGACATGGCGAACCGGTTGGTGCCCGGAGTTCGAATAACGGAACCTGATCTCGAGAGATACTACACGTTCGACCCCAGCAGCATCCTGACGTTCAGTCGAAAGAGCAAATTGCTGGGGGCGGTCGCGTTTCTCTATCTCAACAGCCGGGGTCACGATGCCCTCATTCTTGACGATATCAGTTTGACCCATCCGGAAATTGGACTGCTCGCCGGTTCGTCCGAGGAGGTGTCCGCCATCTATGTGTGGGCGATCGCCGGGATGGGCAAGGCGATGGCGGGATTGGGAAATGTGTCTACGCATCTTTCCAGGCAGCGGCTGGCGCCGGCCGATCTCTATGCCCAACCCTCCAGCGCGGACGGACGCAACCTGATGATCGCGATCGGCTTCGAACCGGTCCCGAGCTATCAGCACGAACTCTGGCGCTACCAGCGCCCCTGGAACCGCGTCCCGCTGAACGTACCAACAGCCCAACCGGCGAGGAGCTTTGCAGATGCACGGCACTAACATTCCAGCTTCAATGAAGACGCCATCGCGCTCGATCACGATCCGTATCGCGCGCGACCCCAATGACCTGATGCTGGTGACCGCGATCCGGGCCGCAGTTTATCTCGCCGAGCAGGATTGCCCGATCGAGGAGGAATTCGACGGCAACGATCTGGTCGCGGCGCACTTTCTTGGATTTGTCGGAACCGAGCCTGCCGGCTGCCTGCGGGTGCGGTTCTTCGGTGAGTTCGCCAAGGTCGAGCGTCTTGCCGTGCGTCACCAGTTCCGGCGCTCGCGCGTGTCCTTCAAGCTGGTGCAGGCCAGCGTCGACTATGTCAGGCGCAAGGGGTTTCGGAAGATCTACGGCCAGGCGCAGGACCGCCTGGTGGACTTCTGGGCCCATTTTGGCGCCAAGCCGCTTGGCCACAACCGCAAGATTACCTTTTCTGATTTCTCCTATACCGAAATGGTGCTCGACATCGAGCCCACCGACGACGCCATCACGCTCGACAGCGACCCCTACGTGATCATTCGGCCGGAAGGCGACTGGGACAGGCCCGGCGTTCTCGACATTTCAGCGGGGCGCCCCGTGACCTCGCCGCTGCGCACCGCTTGAGTTTCGGCGATGACCCATTCCAAACTGGCGGCCTCCGTTCATGACGATCCGCCGATCCTGATCTGCGCGGATTTGCAGACGGAATACCTCACCGAAGGCCGCCGCCACGTCATCGCCGACGCCGAGGCGATTACGGCGCGTTGTCGCGAATTGATGACGCTTTGGCGCGGCAATCTCTGGCCGATCCTCCACCTGAAGCGAATTGCCCAGGCCGCGTGGTTCAATCCGGCGTCGAATCTGACGGATTGGATCGCCGACCTGAAGCCGAGGCCCGGAGAGCTTGCGTTCGAGCATCCGCTGCCGTCGGCGTACAGTTCGTCGCGGTTCGCCGAATACATGGCGAACATGAAAAACACGCGCTGCGTGGTGTCGGGATTCTCCCTCGATGAAACCATCATGTCGACCGTCATCGACGGGTTTCACCGCAGTCACCGGTACCAGGTGGTCAGCGATGCCGTCGCCTGCCGTCGCCAGGGGATTGGCGACGCCGCCTCCTACAAGCTGGCAGTCGTGAATGTGATCGGCAATTTCGCCGGCATCGTGCAGAGCGCCGGTCTGATCGAAGCCAATACGGTGATTTCGGCGTGATTGGACCTCCCTGAGGGGAGGCTTCTAGGCTCGATCGACCCTGATGACCCGGCCTTTGTCGATCGCGAGTGCCAGCCGGCCGTGCTTCAGCCCCAGCGCCGCCTCGCCAAACAATTCGCGGCGCCAGCCACGCAGCGCGCCGACATCGGCACTATCATCTGCTGCGATCTGTTCCAGATCGTCGACGGTGGCGATGATCTTGCTGGCGACGGCGTGACGCTCGGAGGTCATGCGCAACAGGACCTTCAGGAGCTCGACGATCGCCGCTCCATTTGAGTTGCCGCGCGGCTTGTCGATCTTCGGCAAGGAAGCCGGATCGCGCGCGAGGCCGCGCTGCACGGCGGCCACGATGTCGGCGCCCCATTTCGAGCGGTCGAAGCCTTTCGGCAGCGAGCGCAGATTGGCCAGACGTTCGAGGCTGGTCGGCGCGTGGGTGGCGATGTCGCCGACCGCATCATCCTTCAGCACGCGACTTCGCGGAACGTCGCGGCTCTGCGCCTCCTGCTCGCGCCAGGCCGCGACCTCCATCAGCACCGCCAGCTCCTTCGGCTTGCGCACCCGCGTCTTCAGCCGCTCCCAGGCGCGTTCGGGGTGAAAGTCGTAGGTCTTCGGCGAGGTCAGGACTTCCATTTCCTCGCTCACCCATTCGCTGCGGCCGCGCTTCTTGAGATCGGCATCGAGGGCTGCGAACACTTCGCGCAAATGGGTCACATCGGACACCGCGTAGTGCATCTGCTCGGCAGAGAGCGGCCGGCGCGACCAGTCGGTGAAACGGTGAGTCTTGTCCGGCCGATGTCCGCAGATGCGCTCGACCAACTGGTCGTAGGCAATGGAATCGCCGTAGCCCAGCACCATCGCCGCCACCTGTGTGTCGAAGATCGGGTGCGGAATGGTGCCGGACTGGTGCCAGACGATCTCGATGTCCTGCCGGGCGGCGTGGAAGACCTTCAGCACCTTCTCGTCCGCCATCAGTTCGAAGAACGGCTTGAGGTCGAGCCCTTGGGCTAGCGTGTCGATCACGACCGCTTCCTCGGCACTCGCCATCTGCACCACGCAAAGCAGGGGATAGTAGGTGGTTTCTCGCAGAAATTCGGTATCGACGGTGATGACCGGGTGTTTCGCGAGCCGGGCGCATGCCGCGGCCAGTTCCGGGGTGGTGGTAATCAGATCCATGAACGGTCCATAACGCTTTTGAGACGCGTTCGGCCGAAAGCGCTGATATGTCAAGGGTCTTGCGACGATTTCGCCTTGCATTTCTGCCCGGCAGGGATGCTTGGCGGAACTCGGGGCCGTCCGAACCGCCGCAGGTTCGGTTCTGCAGCGGTCAATAGTCGCTGATCCGCCGCGACGGCCTCCGTTGCGACGGCAAGGCCAGTACGACAACACAGAGTGCCAGCATCGCCAATCCCATGAACTCAAATACCAACACGTCCAACATAATGGTTCCCCCAGCCAAGCCGTTAGACTTGTAGGGAACGCATTGCCCAATTCTTAATTCCCGTGGGCAGCGTGCGGGCGCCCGTCGAAATGTTGAACGGACGGTTAACTCACGTCCCGCAAAACGTCTGCAGCACCCGCTGGTGCGGCTCCGGGGGATCGGCGTAACCGGCAAAGGCCGGCTGGTCCTCGTACGGATTCGCCAACACCGCCAGCAACTCTTCGAACGGCGCGAAATCGTCGCGGTTAACCGCGGCTTCGATGACCGCTTCCACCCTGTGATTCCTCGGGATGAAGGCGGGATTGACCGACCGCATCGCGGCGTGCCGCTCAGCGGGGTCTTGCGGCTCCTCGGAGGTCCGTTGCCGCCAGCGTGCCGCCCATTCGTCGTAGCCGGCGGGCTCGGCGAACAGTTGCCGGACTTCGGTATCGCCTTTGAGACCCAGCACCGCGTCGCTCAGCCGCCGGAACGTCAGGGTGAAGTCGGCCTGGTTTTTGGCCATCGCGTCCAGCAGGTCCTGCACCAGCGCTTCATCGCCATCGCGCGTTGTGAACAGGCCGATCTTCTTTTGCAGGCCCGCCTGATAGGCTGACGCGAACCGCTCCGCGAACCCGCCGAGCGCCGCCTGCGCTTCCTCGATCGCCTCGTCCTTGTCGTCGGCCAACAGCGGCAGCAGGCATTCCGCCAGGCGCGTCAGGTTCCAGAGCGCGATCCGCGGCTGGTTGGCGTAGGCGTAGCGGCCTTGTTCGTCGATCGAGCTGAACACTTTTGCCGGGTCGTAGTGATCCATGAAGGCGCAGGGGCCATAATCGATGGTCTCGCCCGAGATCGAGGAATTGTCGGTGTTCATGACGCCGTGGATGAATCCGACCAGCAGCCAGCGCGCGACCAGATCGGCCTGCCGCTCGAGCACGGCTTCGAGCAGCGCGCGATAGGGGCGGTCGAACTCGGCGACCTGCGGGTAGTGCCTGGCAATGACGTGATCGGCCAGCCGTCGCACGCCCTCGGTATCGCCGCGCGCCGCGAAATACTGGAAAGTGCCGACCCGAATGTGGCTGGAGGCCACGCGGGTCAGCACGGCGCCGGGCAACGGAATCTCGCGCATCACGTTCTCGCCCGTGATTACGGCGGCGAGCGACCGCGTGGTGGGAATGCCGAGTGCTGCCATCGCCTCGCTGACGACGTATTCGCGCAGCACCGGGCCGAGCGCGGCGCGGCCATCGCCGCGGCGCGAAAACGGCGTCGGGCCGGACCCCTTGAGCTGAATGTCGCGGCGGACGCCGTCGGCATCGATCACCTCGCCGAGCAGGATGGCGCGGCCGTCCCCGAGCTGCGGGACGAAATGGCCGAACTGATGGCCGGCATAGGCCATCGCGATCGGATCGGCGCCAACGGGGACCCGCTTGCCAGCGAGGATCTCGGCTCCCTCGGGGCTGTCGAGCAGGTCGGGATCGAGGCCGAGCTGGATCGCCAACGGTCGGTTCAGCTTGATCAGGCGCGGCGAGGCGACCGGGGTCGGCTCGACGCGCGCGAAAAAGCTTGGCGGCAGCGCCGTATAGGTGTTCTGGAACGGGAAATGGATTGTCATGGGATCAAGATAGGCGTGCTTCGGGAATAGACAATCGTGTTCGGCTATTGCCCGCTTGATGGTCGCGTTTTTCAGCCGCTTTTCCGGTTTCGGTGCAGGTCCTGGCGGCCGGAATGAACCCCGCACTCGGTTGCCGCGCCTGACCGGGTCGGGTAAACCCTGACCTCCTCGGACGGGCTTTTGCCTGGATTCGACCTCTCCGACATCTGTTTTGGGACTTCCATGCATCGCTACCGGTCACATACATGCGGCGCGCTCCGTGAGGGCGATATCGACCAGACGGTTCGGCTGTCGGGCTGGTGCCATCGTATCCGCGACCATGGCGGCGTGCTGTTCATCGACCTGCGCGACCATTACGGGCTGACACAATGCGTGGCCGACCCGGATTCGCCGGCCTTCAAGGATGCCGAAAAGCTGCGCGCCGAGTGGGTGGTGCGGATCGACGGCAAGGTCCGCCGCCGGCCCGCCGGCACCGACAATCCGGATTTGCCGACCGGTATGGTCGAGCTTTACGTCAGCGAGATCGAGGTGCTGGGTCCGGCCGCCGAACTGCCTCTGCCGGTGTTCGGCGAGCAGGAATATCCTGAGGACATAAGGCTTAAGTACCGTTTCCTCGACCTTCGCCGCGAGAAGCTGCACCAGAATATCATCAAGCGCGGGCAAATTATCGATTCGATCCGCAGGCGGATGAAGGAGCAGGGCTTCTTCGAATTCCAGACCCCCATCCTGACGGCGTCGTCGCCGGAAGGCGCGCGGGATTTCCTGGTGCCGTCGCGGCTGCACCCAGGCAAGTTTTATGCGCTGCCGCAGGCGCCGCAGCAGTTCAAGCAGCTGACGATGATTGCGGGGTTCGACCGCTACTTCCAGATCGCGCCGTGCTTCCGCGATGAGGACGCGCGCGCCGACCGTTCGCCCGGCGAGTTCTACCAGCTCGACGTCGAGATGAGCTTTGTCACGCAGGACGATGTGTTCGGCGCGGTCGAACCGGTCATGCGCGGCGTGTTCGAGGAATTCGGCGAGGGCAAGCCGGTTACGCAGAAGTTTCCTCTCATTCCCTTTGCGGAGGCGATCCGGAAATACGGCTCCGACAAGCCCGATCTGCGCAACCCCATCCTGATGCAGGACGTCTCCGAGCATTTCCGCGGCTCCGGCTTCAAGGTGTTTGCGCGAATGCTGGAAGACCGGAAGAACCAGGTCTGGGCCATTCCCGGCACCGGCGGCGGCAGCCGCGCGTTCTGCGACCGGATGAACTCCTGGGCGCAGGGCGAGGGCCAGCCCGGGCTCGGCTACATCATGTGGCGCGAGGGCGGTGAGGGCGCCGGTCCGTTGGCCAACAACATCGGTCCGGAACGGACCGCCGCCCTCCGCGCGCAGCTCGGCCTGAAGGAGGGCGACGCCGGGTTCTTCGTCGCCGGAGACCCGGATAAATTCTGGAAGTTCGCCGGCCTCGCCCGCACCAGGCTCGGGGAGGAATTGAAGCTGATCGACAAGGACCGGTTCGAGCTCGCCTGGATCGTCGACTTTCCGATGTACGAATACAACGAGGAAGAGAAGAAGATCGACTTCTCGCACAATCCGTTCTCGATGCCGAACATGGAGCCGGACGCGTTTCTCGCACTCGACCCGAATGACAAGGACGCGCTGCTCAACCTCAAGGCGATCCAGTACGATATCGTTTGCAACGGAATCGAATTGTCTTCCGGCGCCATCCGAAATCATCGTCCGGACGTCATGAAAAAGGCATTCGCGATTGCCGGCTACCCGCAGGAGGTGCTGGAAGCGAAGTTCGGCGGCATGCTTCGTGCGCTTTCGCTGGGCGCGCCGCCGCACGGCGGTATCGCGCCGGGTATCGACCGTATCGTCATGCTGCTATGCGGTGAAGAGAATCTCCGCGAGGTCGTGCTGTTCCCGATGAACCAGCGCGCCGAAGATCTCATGATGGGAGCCCCGTCGGAGGTGGCGCCGAAGCAGTTGCGCGAGCTTCACATCCGGCTCAATCTGCCGCAGAGCTAAAGTCTGGTCACCGAAGTCTGAATTCGGGGCCAAGCAAGCCGCCGGGGGAAACGATGTCGTCCCATTCTGAAGACCTGCAAACCGCGGCGCTGGCGTATCACCGGCTGCCGCGGCCGGGCAAGCTCGAGATTCAGGCCATCAAGCCGCTGGCCAACCAGCGGGACCTCGCGCTGGCCTATTCGCCGGGCGTGGCGGCGGCCTGCATGGCCATCGCCGCCGATCCGGCCGAAGCAGCGTCCCTGACGATCCGCGCCAACCTGGTCGCCGTCGTCTCCAACGGCACCGCGGTGCTCGGCCTCGGCAATATCGGTCCGCTCGCATCGAAACCAGTGATGGAAGGCAAGGCGGTTCTGTTCAAGAAATTCGCCGGCATCGACGTGTTCGACATCGAAATCGCCGCCGACACCATCGAGCGCGTGGTCGAGACGGTAGCCGCGCTGGAGCCGACCTTCGGCGGCATCAATCTCGAGGACATCAAGGGGCCGGAATGCTTCGAGATCGAGGCGCAGCTCAAGGCGCGCATGAAGATCCCGGTGTTTCACGACGACCAGCATGGCACCGCCATCATCGTCGCCGCCGCGATCACCAATGCGCTGCTGCTCAACGGCAAGAAGCTGAAGGATGTCAAGATCGTCACGTCGGGCGCGGGAGCGGCGGCGATCGCCTGTCTCAATCTCCTGGTCGAGATGGGCGCGCAACGCAAGAACATATGGGTTTGCGACATCGACGGCGTGGTGCACGAGGGCCGCAATACGCTGATGGACCGCTGGAAGTCGGTCTATGCGCAGAAGACCGGCAAGCGCGTCATGGCGGAAATCATTGGCGGCGCGGATATTTTCCTCGGCCTGTCGGCGCCGAACGTGCTGACATCCGACATGATCAGGCAGATGGCGGACAAGCCTCTGGTGATGGCGCTCGCCAATCCGACTCCGGAAATCATGCCGGACGAAGCCCGCAAAGCCCGCCCCGACGCAATGATCTGCACCGGGCGCTCCGACTTTCCCAACCAGGTCAACAACGTGTTGTGCTTTCCCTTCATCTTTCGCGGCGCGCTCGATTGCGGCGCCACCGCGATCAACGAGGAAATGAAACAGGCCGCGGTCGAGGCGATTGCGCAACTGGCGCGCGATCCGCCGTCGGATGCGGTGGCGCCCGGCTTCGACAGCGGCGAGGCTCAGGGCTTCGGCCCGGGCTCGCTGATCCCCAGCCCGTTCGATCCGCGGCTGATCCTGCGCATTGCGCCGGCGGTGGCGAAGGCGGCGATGGCGTCTGGCGTCGCCTCGCGGCCGATCGCGAATTTCGACGACTACACCGCGCAGCTCGAGCGCTTCGCGTTCCGTTCCGGCCTCGTCATGAAGCCGATGTTTGCCAAGGCCAAAACCCAGCCGGTCCGCGTGATCTATGCCGAAGGCGAAGACGAGCGCGTGCTGCACGCGACCCAGGTCGTGCTGGAGGAGAAGCTGGCGCGGCCGATCCTGGTCGGACGCCCGTCGGTGGTCGAGGCGCGGATCAAGCGGTTCGGCCTGTCCATCAAGGCCGGTCAGGATTTCGACCTCGTCAACCCCGAGGACGATCCGCGTTACCGCTCCTACGTACAGTCCTATATCGATGTCGCCGGGCGGCACGGCGTGACGCCCGATGCCGCGCGCACGGTGGTGCGTACCAACGCCACGGTCATCGCCGCACTCGCGGTGATGCGCGGCGAGGCGGACGCCATGATCTGCGGAGTCGAAGGCCGCTACATGAGCCATCTGCGCCACGTCCGCGAGATCGTCGGTTTCATGCCGGGCGTCAGCGACTTCGCGGCACTGGCGCTGATGATCACGAGCAAGGGCGCTTATTTCATCGCCGATACCCAGGTGAGGCCGAACCCCACGGCCGAAGAGCTTGCGGAGATGGCGGCGCTGGCGGCGATCCACGTCCAGCGCTTCAACATCAAGCCGAAGGTCGCCTTCGTCTCGCATTCCGATTTCGGCAGCTATGACACCGACTCCTCGCGCAAGATGCGCCGCGCCACCGCACTTTTGAAGCAGAACCACCCCGAAATCGAGGCCGACGGCGAGATGCAGGGCGACACCGCGCTTTCTCAAAAGGCGCGAAACCTGATCCTGCCGCATTCGAAGCTGGAAGGCGTGGCCAATATCCTGATCATGCCGAATCTCGATACCGCCAACGTCGCCTATCAGATGATCAAGGTGCTGGCCGACGCGCTTCCGGTCGGACCGATCCTGATCGGTCCTTCGCGTCCGGCGCACATTCTCACCCCGTCGGTGACCGCGCGCGGCATTCTCAACATGACCGCGGTCGCCGCGGTCGAAGCCCAGGAGCGCGCCGGCCGCCAGCAACCGAGCCTGTTTGGATAAGTGGCGAAAGCAGGGCACGCCTGTGGCCGGCCTGCTTTCGCGGATTGATTTGACTGTTTGAAAAGCCGGGGCGGAACGACCATAATCGCACCGCCGTCGCGACTACGGCATTTGCAGCATTCAACGAGGCCAACCATGCCAGCGTTCGTTACTTTCGGGCGAATCCTGTTCGCCGTGCTCTTCATCTACTCGGGGGCAGCCAAGCTTTTCGGCATTCAGGCCATATCGGAATCCATCGCTGCCAAGGTTGTGGTGACGTTCCCCGCGTTGATCACGCCCTATTCGACACAACTCGAAGGTGTCACCGGGATGACGACGCCGCAGATGCTCGCCATCGCCGTCGGAGCCTTCGAGGTGATCGCCGGGTTGATGATCGCGCTCAATTTCGGGGCGCGGTTCTTTGCCATTCTGCTGATCGTCTTCGTCGCCGCGGCGACTTTCTATTTTCATGATTTCTGGAATCAGCCGTCGCCGTCGGATGGCAAGATGCTGGTCGAGGCGCTGAAAAACCTGTCGATCATCGGCGCGCTTTTCATAATCGCCGGCTACGGCCGCAAGTCGCAGACGCCGGAACCGGCCTATGGCGATGTCTGACCGACCCGCCGCCAAGGCGTGACGCTGACGCCGTCGCCGGGCTCGAGGATTTGGGCCTCGCCGGCGGTCAGGCCATGTGCAGCCAGAATCTCTCCAGGCGAGCGCGCGGGCACGCCGGGGAAACACGGCTGGCCGCCCGGCAGCCTTACCCGCGGCGCCAGCGACAGCCAGAATGTGTCGTAGCGGTCCATGAACATCTGAAACACGTCCGGTCCGCCGATCACCGCTATCGTGCCTGAGCGCACGCCGGCGCGCGCGCAGGCGGCCTCGAACGAGGCGCCGGCGGGATTCCACAAGATGGCCAAGGGATTGGAAGGATCGGGCGCGACGGCGCCGATCGAGCGGGTCAGGATGATCCGCTTTCGCTTGGGCGAGTTCGGCTGATCCTCCTGGGAGTTGCGGCCATGCACGACCAGGTCGACCTGGTCGAGGGCGGCAGTGAAGAATCGCTTGTCGCCGTCGAGTTTCAGCTCCGCCGGCATCACTTGGCCAGCGTCCGCCAGCATGCCGTCCGCGGAGACAATGACGTAGCCATCAATGCGCAGCGCCGACATCCGCGTTTTCGCGTCCAGCTTGCGTTATTCCGAAACCGTCTGCACCACGCTGTTGAGCGGGCGGGAGCTCACCGTCGGAAGCTTCATGTCCTTGATGACGCTCTCGTCGAACTCCGCGATGGTCACCACCGGTGCCTTGGCCCTCATATGCACGACCTTGTAACCGCCGGCTTTCAACTTGCGCAGCAGCTCGGGCAGCGCTTCCGCGGTATGCTTCTGGAAGTCGTGCATCAGGATGATGCCCTTGCCCAGCTTGTCCACCTTCTTCATCACGCTGTCGATGATGGTCTGCGCCTTGCTCGCCTTGAAGTCGAAGGAATCGAGATCGGTGGAGAAAATCCCGATATTGCGCTCGCCAAGGTAGGTGACCATCTCGGGCGGATGCTGCAGGGCCGGGAAGCGGAAGAACGGCGCAGGCGCGCTCCCGAGCGCCCATTTCACCGCACTGAAGCCTTTCTCGACCTCTTCCTTGCGCTGCGGCTCGGTCAGTTTCTTGTTGTTCAGGTTGGCGTGCGACCAGGTGTGGGAGCCGACCGTGTGTCCGCCGGCGGCCACCTGCTTCAGGATTTCAGGATAATAGGACGCGTGCTTGCCGATCGGGAAGAAAATCGCCTTGGTGCATTCCTCGGCCAGCGTCTTCAGCACCGAGGGTGTATTTACCGGCCAAGGGCCGTCGTCGAACGTCAGCACCACTTCCTTGTCACGCAGGAAATCGAGTTGCTTGAAATGCTCGAATCCGAAACCGGGACCGCCGGTGGTGTCGATTTCGACCACGCGGCCGACGCCGAGCGCGTCGGGATTGGCGCAGGCGGCTTTCGCCGGAGCCGGTGCGGGAGCAGGGGCGGTGGCGGGAATTGGCGGGGCAGGCACATTCTTGGCGCCCGCGGCTTGCGACCACGCTGCGCCCGTTGCAGACAGGGAGACCACGCCTGCAAAGATCAAACCTGCCGCAATCCGCATCTGATACCCTCAAAATTGATCCCGTGCTCCGCGGCTTGCGATCGCCCGGGCCATTTCCTGCCTTGGTCATGATAGCCTAATTGGGCCTGCGCCGCCACGGCAACGGCTTTTGTGCAAATTCTCCGATTTGTCGGTGGATCGGTTAATTCGGGGACGTCAGGAGTCCGCGAGCGCCCGCGCGATGGCGGTTTTGACGCGCGTGTCGGATGGCTCGACGGACGCGGGAAACACATCCACGATATGGCCGTCGCGGCCGATCAGGTATTTATGGAAATTCCAGCGTGGAACATCCTTCGGACGGGCGTCGGCGGCCCATCTGTAGAATGGATGCGCATTCTGGCCCTTCACGGTGGCCTTTGCCGCGATCGGAAAAGCGGCTCCATGTTGCTGCGCGGTGTTGGCGATTTCGGTTGCGCCGCCGGGCTCCTGTCCCCCGAAATCGTTCGAGGGAATGCCCAATATCATCAGACCCCGGCCGTGAAACTCCGTCCACAACTCCTGCAACCCGGAATATTGCGGCGTGTAGCCGCACAACGACGCCGTATTGACGATCAGAAGCGGACGGCCGGCATAATCGGCGAGCCGGATATCGCCGCCCGCGAGCGCGGGAAACGAAAAAGCATAGGCTGTCATCCGGCTGACCGCAGCTTGCGCCAGAGCGCTTCCGGCCGACGCCGGGCCCGCGATCGCGGCGAGCGCCGCCGTGAGAATCATCCTGCGGTCGATCATGGTCACCTCTGTCAGGCCCAACCTGGGGCCGAAGATAGCGCAGCCGGCGCGCACCAGCTTTCAACAAGCCGTTATGACGGGATCGCGCATCGTTCCGCTGCGCTTAGTGGCGTACTCGACGGGGTCGGCCGGGCCGGCGGCGATCTACAGCACCGGCACCGCTGCGGCGACGCGCAGACGAGCGCGTGGCAGACGTTGCGCCAGTAGACCAGCGCACGGCCGGACCACCCAGGATAACTTAGCGCAGCGGAACGATGAAATCGGTGCCTTCGCCGGTTTCGCCGCCCTGATCAATGCCATGGTCCGACACCACGATCGAGCCGCCGGTGCCCAGCGCCTCGGCGATCCGCGCCATTGCATCCGGCGGGATCGTGATGCGGTCCAGTGCCTCAGCGGGGCTGTTCGGCCCCGGTATCGGCTTGATGTCGGCCGGCACAACGCCTGCGATCTTGCGGCGTCGCACCGAACGCTCGTCGTCGTCCTCCTTCTGCATGTTGCGTCCCAAGACCGGCAGCGAGACCACCGACCAGCGCAGCACATTGGCGTCGTCCTTGTCGACCTGCACCGTGAACACATGTGTGCCCAGCAGGCGATCACTCGGTGCGATCGTCACGGGCGTGTCGAACAGCGGCTTAAAGTTCTCCCGTACGTAGAGCTTGCCGTCCTTGCGGCTGACCATCACCGCGATTCGGCCGGCAGGCTTCGGCGGCTCGGGTTCTACGACCACCGCCTTCTCGACGTTCGGTAGGCGGGTCTGGTCTTTCTGCGCATCGGGAACGGGCTGGCCGGCTTCGGTGGCCGCGGTAACGCTCTCGTCGAGCCTTGCGCCTTCGCTTACCGCGATTTCCGGTGCATCATCCGCCTTGGCGGAGGCGATCGGCGCGATGGAGCGCGCCGTGGTGGTGGTCGCTTCGGGTAGCGCGCTGACCACGCTGCGCGCCGCCGATGAAGCATCGGACATGACCGAGGCATTGGCCGTCGTGATGGCGGTGCTGGCATCCGCGGTGCGGGCCTGGTTGCGCACTGACCTGGAAGGCGAGGATTCGCCCGGGGGCTTGCCGACATTGTGCCCGACGGTCGGTCGGAGTTCGAGGCTCGACGCTGGCGCCGCGCGATTGGGGGACACCCCGACGTTCGCGGCCTTGTCGCCTTTCACCGCTGGCGGCGCATTCGGATTCGGTTCGTAGGCGGCGGTCGGCAGCGGCGCGACCTTCTGTTCGGCGAGCAGTGGGTGCGAAAACCTGACCGGGGTGATCTCACCGGGCGTGACGACAACCCGCGCGCCCGTCTTGGTCCAGTTCCAGACCCGCGCGGCGAAGGCCATGGGCATGCGGATACAGCCGTGTGAAGCGGGATAGCCCGGCAGCGCGCCGGCATGCATCGCGATGCCGGACCAGGTCATCCGCTGCATGAACGGCATCGGCGCGCCGCTATAGATGTTGGAATGATGAAACCTGCGCTTTTGAATGACGCTGAAGACCCCCATCGGGGTCGGATGGCCCTTCATGCCGGTGGAGATCGGTGTTTCCGCAAAAAGTCCGTTGGCGTCGTAGACTTTCAGGGTCTGGCTGTCGATCGAGATCGCGATGATCAACGGCCCCTGTGGTTTGGCCGTGTCTTTCGGCGCCGCGGCCTTCTTCACCTGCCGAGGGCGAACCCGCTGCCGCGGCTCCTGTGACATAGCAGGCCGGCTTTGAAAAAATCCGGGCTGGTAGTCCGACCAGTAATATCGGGAGGCTTCGGCAGGAGAGGCAAAGCTGATCGCTCCGGCCGCCATCAAGACCGCAATTTGCCAAACCGGTTTGGTCGCACTCGCCGCAATAGAAATCCGATGCCCGTCCACGCGCACTATCCTCAAATCCCAGCCTTGAAGGTTTGGTTGTCGCAGAGGCACAACTTGTTCACCAGCGTAAGCCCTTTGAAAACTGCGATTTTCGCCCCAAGCGTAGCAAAAAAGCCTCACATTCAGTTAACAGCGGCAGCGTTCAACCACCACCAAACCTTCCTGCGGAGCATCAGCGCACCTACATGGATGGAAACCCTCGCCTACGGAGAAGTTCAAATGACCCCCCAAGCCTTCAGCCAATATGACGTCAGGTGGGGGCTTTGGGCCGTGTTGGCGCTGATATGCGCGTCGCTGTGGCCAGCTGCGCCGGCAGTCGCCGCCGACGAGCCGGACCTGATCTTCCGCCGCTCGACTGTGTTCAAATGGCTCAGCCCGAACGACAAGCTGGCGACCTATGGCGTCGACGACCCCGAGGTCGAGGGTGTTTCCTGCCATTTTACGGTTCCGGAAAAGGGCGGCTACAAGGGCTGGCTTGGGCTTGCCGAGGAAGTCTCTGACATTTCATTGGCCTGCCGCCAGATCGGTCCAATCCGCTTCAAGGCCAAATCAGACCAGGGCGAGGATATGTTCCGGCAGCGGCGCTCGCTGTTCTTCAAGAAAATGCAGATCGTCCGCGGCTGCGATGCCAAGCGGAACGTGCTGGTTTATATGGTGTATTCGGACAGGCTGATCGAAGGGTCGCCGAAGAATTCGACCTCCTCGGTGCCGATCATGCCGTGGGGTGCCACCGACGCCGCGGTTCAGAAATGCGGCGAGTTTATTCAGTAGGCGGGAGCTGATTTCCCGCCGCTACGATTTGACGATGCCAGGGCGCACCCACGGCCCGGAGCCGGCCTTGGTATCACGGCAGCCCACGAGCCGGACCAATTTCTGCGGCGTTGAGTAATTGCCGATGTTGCCACATTGCTGCGACATCGCGCCGCAATTACCCGGGCGCCTTGTCCTGGCGGTATTAGGAGCCTCGGTCTGCAGTTCCGGAGCTCCGTCGATCCGCGCCATGCGCCCGATCACGGGCAGGCCGGGTCTGCGCGCCGGGATTTGCTCGCCAACATCGTTGTTGCCCACGGCACCCATCCCTTGCCCAATTTTGGTCCACAACGCGCAGCCCCGGTAAAAGGTTGCACGTCGTTCGAGTGAGTCGGGTGCTGGACTTCGGTTCACCGCTGCAGCACCGCCGAGGGCCCTCTCCACCAGAGAAAGATTAAGAAACCGCGCGGGGGGTCGACCCGGCAGGTTTTGCCAACCGCATTCGACTGCATCAATTCAAGTTTTTCGGACAATTGTTTCGTCCCTGGACCGGCGACGAAACAAATCTCCAGGCGACGAAACCGTTTCTCGCTTTTGGCGCAAACATCCGGAAACGACGGGGCGTTATCAAGCTGCCAACGAAAACGGCAGGCAGCGCCGCCGGGCTAAACCGGAGACAGTCAAATGCGGTCCCTCAGCTTCATTATTGCCGCTGCCTTCTTGCTCACCGGCCTCCCGATGGCCGGGTCGTCCGAGAACACCATGCCAGGCATAGGTACTTTCGCCTATAACGGCTCGCCGATCGCTGCTCCCGAGGCTATTGTCGTCGCAGCCCGCTAAGGCGCCGAGCCAAGCCAAGAAAGACGCCGGTAAGGCCATCATGCTCCTTCGTCTCAGTTCAACTGCGATCGTCGGCTCCGCCCTTCTGGCTGGTTCGGCGCAGGCTCAGATACCGCAAGCACCGCAGATTCAATCGCCGCAGTCCCAGGCTCCGCAGCTGCAACTTCAGCGGGCTCAATTCCGCTCGCTGTTGAAGATGCCCGATCCGCGCGGCGAGTTCGTCCGCTTGTGCGCCCCGCATATGGTTGGACGCTGGGCGCATCCCGAGGCCGTATGCGGCTGCCTGCACGATTATGCTGCCGCGACCGTCGAAGACACCGACCTCCGCGAGGCGCTGCTGCGCGGCATCAGCGAGACCGGTGTGCCGACCATCGAGACCGAATGGGTGCCGCCGTCGAAACAATCCCAGATCGGCGCAACCTTCACCAAGATCGCGAAGCCAACGCTGCAATGTATGTTCGAGCCGGCGAAATAATCGCCGGCGTCGAGGATCGCTGGTCACGCGCGAGGCCGTCTGGTTTACTTCGTCTCCCGTCGCATGTTTCCACCCAGGAATCTGCTTTGCGATGGTCGGCCGTTGCGTGCTCGACCGGGCGGCAACCCGCGATGAACCCGTTGCGGACGGGAGGTCGGCCCAACGATCCGTGAGGGAGAGAATGCATCTTCCGCGAATCCTGATGCTTTGCCCGGCGCTGGTCGCGTTGGCGTTCCCGGCCGCTGCCGCTCCGGACGAAGAGCAACTGGGCAAGAGGGCCGGTTATCCGATCGGAACCCGCGCCAATTGGTTCTACGACGAAAGCGTGCGGGTCGGATCATTCAGCAACCTCGACAGGCTTTTGCCCCACTACACCCTGAAGAGGGCGGCAAGACCGCTGCCGCTTCCCGCAGCTGCCGATGCGGCGACGATCGAGTATCGGTTCGAAAACCGGACGCTTACGCTGGACGACTTTCTCGCGCGCCAGCGCGTCACCGGCCTGCTGCTGATCAAGGACGGCGAGGTGCTGTTCGAGCGCTATCAGTACGGTCGCCATCCGGCGCATCGATTCGTATCCCACTCGATGGCCAAATCGATTGTCAGCATCGCCGTCGGGATGGCACTGGCAGAAGGAAAAATTGCATCGCTGGATGATGCGGTCGGCAAATACGTACCGGAGCTTTCCGGCGTTCCCTATGGAGATACTTCGATACGGAACGTGCTGAGAATGTCGTCCGGCGTGCCGTTCAGCGAGGTCTATGACGGCAACGACGATCTAGGGCGGTTCACCCTCGCGCGCAACACCCACGGCTCGATCGCCGCGCTGCGCATGTTCGGGACCCGCGAAGCCGAGCAGGGCATCCGTTTTCATTACGCTTCCAGTGAGACCGTGATCCTGGCGGTTTTGCTCCGCGCCGTCACAGGAGTCACGCTCAGCGAATACCTGACCGACCGGCTCTGGCAGCCCCTAGGAGCGGAAGCCGACGCGACATGGGTCAAGACTTCCGACGGCACCGAAGCGGGGGCGGGAAGTTTCAATGCAATCTTGCGCGACTATGGGCGGCTGGGCGTGCTGCTTGCCAACGACGGTGCGGTCGCCGGCAGGCAGATCGTGCCGAAGGACTATCTGCTCGAAGCGACCGACTGGCGCCTGCAGCCGGATGCCTTCGCGCCGAGGCGCGCGACGCGGTTCTTCGGGTATGGCTACCAGTTCTGGACCTTCCCGGGCGACAAGCGAAGGTTCGCCTTGCTGGGCGTCTACGGTCAGTCGATCTTCATCGATCCCGAACTCAAGCTCGTGATGGTCGTCACGGCTGCCGCCAGGAACGCCAGCGTCGGCAAGGAGTCGTTTGGACCCGAGCGAAGCGCGGTCTGGCGCGGGATAATCGGCAAATACGGGAATTGGTAGGGACGACGGTGCTTGCCAGGAGCCGGTGATGGGTGAGCCGCCGGCGCCGGCCGTTCCTATCTGGTCTTGGTCCCGAGCCGCGGTATGCATTTTCGTGCAGGGACGACTCCGGTTGCCGTCATTTGGGCGCCGGATACTTCCTTGATCTGGCCGGTGGGACAGGAACCGTCATCGACCAGGATGCGCTGGCCCAGCCGCAAATTGACGATGTCGCGCTCGCGCGTCACCTGCTCGGCCATGGCCAATGACGCGAGCGCGCATAGCGCAGAACCCGCCGCTAGTCCGATCCAACATGGTCTGATTGGCCGAAGCTTCATGGCCGCGGGAACAACCTGCCTCACTTGCTCTGGATCTTCAGTCCGCCCGGGCCGACGTTGATCTGCACGCCATCCGGTTCCTTCTTGGTCTGGTAGAGATTGTAGCCGAGCACACCCACTGCGACGATCAGCGCACCAATGATGAGAAACATGATATTGCGGTTGCCGGGCATCTGAAGTCTCCAGGAGCACATTGCCACGCATTGTATTGGCGCGGGCGCGATTCTGAAAGCGATCAAAAAAAGCCTGCCAGGGCGCACCGCGGTCGAAAGCCGTGCTTCCCAGGCCGAAGATCGATCTCGACACTCTCGCCCGACTCCGTGATACGATCGCAACGGTGGACGCCATACTCTGGGAGTTGAGCTTGAAGGGAATAAGCGAGTTCGAGCGGCGAGCCATTGCCCGGTCAGTGCACGACGGCTTCGAAAGTCAGGTAGAATACACGCAAGCTCTCATCCGATTTCCGTCTACCCGCGGCAACGAACATACGATTCAGGATTTTGTTTACCGGGCCTTCCGAAAGCGCGGATACGCGATGGAGCGCTTCGCCATGGATCGGGAAGCGTTAGAGAGGCATCCGGGCGGGGGACGGTTTTCCGTGGACCATTCGACGGCGCCGATCGTCGTCGCGATCCACCGGCCGCAAAGCGAGGTCGGACGGTCGCTTATCCTGCAAGCCCATGTCGACGTGGTGCCGCCGGGACCCAGCACGATGTGGACCCATCCGCCGTTCGAGCCGGTTGTGGAGGGAGACTGGCTGTACGGGCGCGGCGGCGCGGACATGAAGGCCGGGCATGCCGCCAATTTGTTCGCACTGGACGCTCTTCGGCGGGTCGGCTTCCAACCCGCTGCTACCGTCTACATGCAATCCGTTGTCGAAGAAGAATCGACTGGGAACGGCGCATTGATGACCCATCTGCGTGGCTATAGCGCCGACGCAGTACTCATACCCGAACCCGAAGACGAGAAGCTCGTTCGCGCAAACGTCGGCGTGATCTGGTTCCAGGTCGAGGTGCGCGGCATTCCTGTCCATGTCCGCGAGATGGGAAGCGGCGCAAACGCCATCGACGCAGCATACAGGGTCGTAGGCGAATTGCGCCAACTGGAAGCGCGCTGGAACGAACGGAAGGCGGGTCTGGAGCACTTCGAGAACGAAGAGCACCCCATCAACCTCAATGTCGGCCGTATCGAAGGCGGCGACTGGGCATCTTCGGTTCCGGGCTGGTGTCGGCTGGAGTGTCGAATTTCGATCTACCCCGGCCGGTCTGCCGACGACGCTGCGCGCGAGATCGCAAATTGCGTTTCGGACTTTGCGCGACGCGATCCGTTCCTTGCCAACAATCCCCCCATCGTCACCTTCAATGGATTTCACGCCGAGGGATACGTCCTACCTCCAGGATCCGAAGCCGAAACGGTGCTCGGCAGAGCCCACCAGGAGGCAACGGGCGAGGCTCTCCGGACTTTCATGACCGCGGGCTATCTCGATACACGAGTCTACGCGCTCTACGATCGTATTCCCGCGCTTTGCTATGGTCCGTATTCGGAGAACATTCACGGTTTCGACGAGCGGGTCAGTTTGTCGTCGCTCGAACGGATAACCGTCACCATGGCTCTCTTCATCGCGGAATGGTGCGGCCTGGAGCCGGTGGTGCGGAGCAATGGGACTGAAGCCGACACCTGACAATCCGCGGTGCTACATCGAGCTACACGACCCGTTTCCTGCGCGGTGTTCAACTGCGGGATCCTGGCGGCAGCAAGATGTCGCATCGAGGCGACACTTGTCAGGATGCGGTGCTTCCACCTTCCGGCCACAACGCCTTCACGATCGCGTCCAGACCGTCGGTCAGCGCGGCCGGGCCCGGCTGCAGGATCAGCGGCGACTTGATCTCGACGATGCGGTCATTGGCAACGGCCGGAATCTCGCTCCAGCCTGGCCGCTGCCTGATCCTGTCGGGCACGACCTTCTTGCCGCACCAGGATGCCAGGATCACATCCGGCGCCGCCACGCGCACCACGTCCGGTGAGATAATGCGGTCCTTGGCGGCTTGTTGAAACCGCAGTTTCGGCAGCACGTCTTCGCCGCCGGCGATCTCGATCAGCTCCGAAACCCAGCCGATGCCGCTGATCAGGGGATCGTCCCATTCCTCGAAATAGACTCTTGGTTTCAGCGGACGGGGAGTGGAGGCTATCTTGGCTAGACGATGCTCAAAGCCTCTCGCGAGTTGATCTGCGCGCTCCGCCACGCCCACCAATGCGCCGAGTGTGCGGATCATCGCCAGAATGCCGGCGATGTCCCGCTGGTTGAAGGCATGGAGGGCGACGCCGGCGCGCACCAGATCGGCGACGATTTCGGCCTGCAAATCCGAGAACGCCAATACGAGGTCCGGCTCGAGCGCGAGGATTTTCGGGATGTCCGCCGAGATAAAGGCCGATACGCGCGGTTTCTCGCGCCTGACCCGCGGCGGCCGCACCGCGTAGCCGGAGACGCCGACGATGCGATCCTGCTCCCCGAGCAGATAAAGCGTTTCCACGGTTTCTTCGGTGAGACAGACGATCCGGCGGGGAGGGAACTGGCGCATGGAAGACGATATGCCGAATTACCGGCGCGTTGTCACCGATGCGATGCCATTACCCCGGACGTCATTGCCTGAATTACCCGTCTCATCCATGCTCACTGCAACGGCCTGGAAGAAGAACCGGAGGATCCATGACCCCGCTTGAACAACTCAGTTCGATGAAGATGCCGTTTGCCGAATTGAAGGGGGTAACGTTCATCGGAGCCGAAAAAGACCGCGTGGTGGCGCGGATGCTGGTGCGGCCGGACCTCTGCACATTGCATCATACGATTCACGGCGGCGCAGTGATGGCGTTCGCGGATTCGGTCGCGGCGGCGGCCACCGTGATCAACCTTCCGCCGGACGCCAAGGGGACCACCACCATCGAAAGCAAGACTAATTTCATCGGCGGCGCAAAGGAGGGGATGACGGTCATCGCGACGGCTACGCCGGTACATCGAGGTCGTCGTACCCAGGTCTGGCAGACCAGGTTGGAAACCGAGGACGGCAAACTTGTCGCCGTCGTGACCCAAACCCAGATGGTTTTATGATACCGATCTCGTTGGTTCCGGCGTTAACGAAGTCGTGCAACTTCAAAACCGTTTCGGTGCGACATTCTGTCGACGTTTCAGGCGGATAGCGGCCTTGAAACTCATGCTGCGATGCACAACATCTGTCGTCTAGGGATTCGACGCCTCCTCGAGGGCTATCCAAGAGGAGTTATAAAGTGAGCCACGAAACAATTACCCGTCTGCCCATCGTTAAGGGCAGCGTTCGGACGCTGCGTCAGCAGGAAGAGTTGCCGCTGTTGCGCGGTCACCTGTTACGCCTCGATCCTGCGAGCCGCCATGACCGCTTCCACGGCTTCATGGATGACAGCTTTATCGAACGCTATGCCGCCAAATGCGCGGACGACGGCACAGTCATCATCGCCTACATCGAAGACGGCGTGGTGCGGGGCGCGGCGGAACTGCATCCGCCGGATCAATCGCCGGACTCACTGCCCGAGATCGCCTTCAGTGTGGAGGCGCGGGTGCGTCGGCAAGGCGTCGGCAGCATCCTGTTCAAGAAGCTCATCGCGGAAGCGCGATCGAAGGGCTACCGCTCGCTGCGGATCACCACCGGCGCGCAGAATCAGGCGATGCGGGCACTGGCCCATAAGTTCGGCGCGCATCTGACGTTCCGGCACGGCGAATCTACCGGAACGATCGATCTCGACAGGCAACCGATGCCCGAACCCGCCATGGCGACGCCGGCCGATGCGGCACGCGCGATGGTCAACGCCAACCGCGCCTGAGTGCTGCAGCAGATAAGGGTGGGGCCAGCCGACCCGACACAAAAAGAAAACCCTCCGCCGATCTCCGATCGGTGAAGGGTTTTGTGGTCCCCGCGCGACGATGCTGTGTCAGGTACCCGTGCGCTTGTCATTGCCGAATTTCCTGACAACGCGGCGCTCCACTACAACTGAGCGCTGTGCGCCTTGCTCGCCGGCGATGACGCGGGTGATTGATCTTCCCAACACGGGACGCGCCGCCTTCTTCACCTCGGCCTGAACCGCTTCGATCGGCAGCCCCATCAGCGACGCCGCGATTTCCGCCTGCGCATCCTGATCATCGGTGATGCCGACGGCGGCGAAAATTGCTTCTTCCAGCGTCGGCGGATCGCGCCGCACGCGCCTGGTTCCGTATTTCGTGTTCCAATCGTCGCTCATGGGGCCTCCGTACTTCCTAACCGGATACTTAAGTCCCCCTATGTTGCATTGCAATATGAACTTGGCGTGGCAAACCAGCCATGCGTTACAATTTCTCCAGTCTCCTCCTCACGCTGTCGGTGACCACGATCATCTTCTTTCCCGCGGTTACTGAATTAATCGGCGGGGCCGGCAAAATCCACCGGCTGTTGCGGCCAGCGTTTGAGTGCGGCCTGGCCGGCATCGGTCAGGACATAGATGCCGCGCTCGGCGCGGTCGAACCAGCCGTACACGTTGCTCAGCAGGATTTTTGGCGCATCCGGTATATCAGGCCTGAGGTCGCGCACCCGCCGCGGTCCGCGCGACAGCGCCGAGGCGCAGGCCAGCGCCTGCTGGCGATAGGCCGTCATGATCGGTGCGCGCGTGCTGCCGCCGAGCGCCGGATCGCCCTTGCGCCGCCGGTGCTCGGCGACAAGTCGGGAGCGTTTCCTGGGATTGCGGCGCGGGCTGGTCTCAGGCGGCTTGACCAGCACCTCCACGTCGCCGGTGTTGGTGACCGCCAGCATGCCGAAGCCGAGCCGGCGACACAGATTTCGGTAGCGTGCGTCGCTCTCACGGCCCTTGCCGCGCGACGACATCCTGGCGGCCAGCCAGACCTCGTCGGCAGCGGCGGCACGATCGACCGCCTGGAGGACCAGCTCGAGATTAAAGGAAAGCTTCAGTTCGCCGATCACCACGATCGGAGGTTCGTCGCCGCTCAGTGCGACCAGGTCGCAGCCGCCAACCTCGCCCTTGACGGTGAAGCCGAGGTTTTCGAGGAAGCGTTTGACGGGCAGATAGAGCGCGGTTTCCAAGGGACCTCCAATGCAGGCCGCCGATGTCGCCTGCGCGACTCAGTGGATACAGTCTAGCCCGGATTGCGTATTGGGGATTTGCTCAAAGGACGGGCGAGCGGGTAGCATGTTCGTGGGACAAGGCAGGTAGCGTCGGAAAGCTGGCCTGCGAATCCACGGGATTCGCGGGTCGTGCTGCAATCGTCGAGGCCACAGGTAGTGCTGCAGGGACTCTACAAGGTCGAGATGCATACGGTCCATGGCTCGCGCCGTGGCGTGCTCTATGTCTATGAAGGCAAGATGATGGGCGGCAATTCGGCGTTCGCATTCATCGGCACCTACCGGGAGTCCGACGGCGGAGAGGTGACGGTCGACATCTCGTCCATGCGCCACAACGATGATCCGAGTTTTCAGCCGCTGTTCAGGACCGACACCGTCACGCTCTCGCTGAAGGGAAGGCAGCGGGGCGAGCAGTATTTTTTCGAGGGCGGCTCGACGCAAATGCCCGGCGTTATCTTCAACTCGGTGATGACACCGATCAGCGAGGCGGCCGCGCCGCCGGTGTTTGCGGCGGGACCGGGCGGCATCGGCAACGGTCTTTATTCGCTTCATATACGGATGCTCGACGGCATCGACGGCGGAAATACCGGTGTCATGGTGCTGCACAACGGCCGGATCCGCGGCGGCGACACCTTCTTCGCGTGCATCGGCTCCTACACCAGCGCCAACGGCAGGTGGAAAGGCGAACTGATCAACCATGAGCATACGCCGAGCCAGGGCGAGCGGCCGGTGTTCGGCGGCTACGAGGTCGGTATCGGCTTTTCCGGCACCTACAACGACGACGGTGCGGTCGGGGAAGCCACCGCGCTTGCCGGCAAGCGCAGCGTCCGCTTCAGCGCGGTGCTGAAGAAATTGGCCGAGGCTTGAGGGTTACATCCGCCCGCTCACCGGCAGCAACGCGCCGGTAACGGCGCTGGCGGCATCGCTGATGAGAAACAGGATAACTTCGGCGAGTTCCTGCGGCGTCACCCATTTTTCGAAATCCGCGTTCGGCATGCTGGCACGGTTGGCGGCGGTGTCGATGATCGACGGCAGCACGGCGTTGACGGTGATCTTGCCCTTCCATTCGGCGGCAAGCGCCTCGGTGAGGCGGTGCACGCCCGCCTTGGAGGCGGCATAGGCGCCCATGCCGGGGCCGGCCTGCCGTGCGCCGATCGCGCCGATATTGACGATGCGCGCCGAACCCGAGGCGGCCAAATGAGGTATCGCGGCCCGCGACGCATTCAACGCGGTGAGAACATTGAGGGCATACATGCGCTGCCAGGTGCTCGGATCCCCCTCGGCGATCGCTTCGAACGCAAAGCCGCCGGCGATATTCACGAGCGCATCGAGCCTGCCGAAACGCGATACGACGGCGTCAATCGCCTTTTTGGCTTCGGTCGCATCGCAAAGATCGACGCCGCCGAGTTCGATCCGGTTCGCTGTCGCCGGTATCTTCGCTGCCGCATGATCAAGGCCTGCCACGCGCGCGCGCCGCGCAACGGCCGCCTCTGTAACCACGCTGCCAAGCGCACCCGACGCGCCGGTCACGATAACGACTTTTCCGTCCATAATGGCTCTCCGGTCAGGGGATCGGATCCCCACTGTCTTCGTGGTGCCACGGTCTCGCCCCGTATTGCTACGGTGGCTGATCGGTAAAATTTGTCGAAGTTCTGTAAGCGGACGGCAGAAACATCGCGCTAGGCTCGGGAAGGTTCAATCACAGGGCAGGGGCATGCTGCGATGAGAAATCTACCCGACCACGGTTTACCGCTTGTTCAGCTTAAGGAGCAACGCCGGGATTTGGTTGTCGCGCTGCAAAATCGCACCGGCCCGGTCAATAGTTGGGAGCTGATGCAGATCGCAGCGGTCCAGCAGGCCATTTCGGCGTTCGAGGACGTCATCGCCGACCTCGACGCCGAAGCGGAAATGGAAGCCGCAGCCTAGCGGAAACGCGCCAAGCTGTCACCGCGCAACCAAATACGAGGCATCTCGAATCATGATTCGAGATAGCGTGCCTTCAACTCGGTGCGTTCCGCCGCACCGAGCCGCAATCCCTCGCTGAAGTAGTTTTCGAGATTGCCATAGTCGTCGCCGATCGCCTCGAACGCGGCGGCGAGGAATGACGTGTGCACCGACGCCAGCACCTGCCTGACCTCCTCCGGGAGATCGCTGCTGGCGGAGGGGTCGCGCCGGTAGAAGCGGTTGGTGAGCAGATAATCCTCCGAGATCAGATGGTCAGGCACATCAAGCGCATGCAGGATCAGCGCACAGGCGAAACCGGTGCGATCCTTGCCGGCGGTGCAGTGAATCACCAGCGGCGCGTGGTCCCCGACCAGATGGGCGAACAGCGCGCGAAAGCTCGGCGTGTTCCGACGCACGTAGTTGCGGTAGGAATCGCGCATCACCTCCAGGGCGTCGGTCGATGACAGCGGGACGCCGGTCGCGAGCCGCGCGCGCAGCGCCGCGACCACGGTCGGCTCGACCGGCAGCGAATGGACCGCAATGTCCTCAACGTCGCAGATCGTGGCGACGCGCTCCTCCGTACCGCGGAAATCGAATGCACGCCGGACACCGAGGCTGCGAAGCACCCTGATATCGGCTTCGGTGAGGTGGCCGAGATGATTGGAGCGGAAAATCTGCCGCCAGCGCACGGCGCGGCCGTCCCTGGCAGGATAGCCGCCGAGGTCGCGAAAATTGCTGGCGCCGGCGAGGTTGAGGTGGCGGGCAGGGGAATCTGACATCGTATCAGCCTAGGCCATCCCATGCGGTGGAGAAAAGATGGAACAGGCCTATCGCCCGACGGGAAGCGGCTCGTCAATAATCAGGTGTTGCGGGGGGCCGGGATGAATCGGCGCAGGATCATTGTTTTCGGTACGGCATCATGGTTTGCGACGGTCGGCGGCTCCCCCGTGCTGGCGCAGACCACCTTTCAGAACTATCGCTGCGCCGACGGCTCTCAGTTGATGTTCGGGTTTTTCCAGTATGACAAGCGCGCGCATCTGCAGATCGATGGCAAAGCGGTGACGCTCGGCAGGCGCCTCGCTGTGTCGGGCTCGCGTTATTCCGGCGGCGGCGTCACGTTGACGATCGGCCAGGCCGGGACCCGGCTCAAGCACGCCAAACGGCCGGTGACGGCCTGCAAGCTCAATTGACGGATAGCCGGGTACGTCAGCATCGCATCTGCACGCGGAATTAGCGCTCTCGCACAGGCTTGGAGTCCTGGATCGCTGCGTCGTGGTACCAGGCGCCGCCGACGGCCACTTCGCTGGCGGGCGACGGAGCAAGGTCGGTGACGGCCTTGGCCTCATGCCGTGCTCCGAGCGCCGAGCGGCCGCCGGCAGGGAATCGGTAGATCCTGGCGGACCCGTGATTCGAGTTTGTATTCATCTTGGTTTGTCTCCTGGTGCACGGCGCGGCGAGCAATGGTGCGCCCGACTCGTTCCGGATTGGTTATTGATCCTGATATCGTTGGTGCCCTCGGCAGGTGCAACATGATCAAAAGAAAATCACTTGCTGTATAGTTTTTGGGCATCTGTGGCTTTGCCCTCTGGAAAGCAGAGGCCGGGTAGCTAACGCATCAGCCGTCGGCAAAGGTCCGAACGAGGGGAATCGTTCGCAGTCGATGTTGCCCACGGATGGCGCAGAATTAGTCCGGATGCGGGGTGAAACTCCGGCTGCTCCGTTGTCAGGCGGATTTCCGGCCTTTAGTCGGCCCACTGGAGCCTGGACGGCAACGGCGAGCGCGCGGCTTTGACGCACCCGAAATCTTTGATCTTCCGACCGGTGCGGGAAAGATTTACCGGCCCGGGCAGCGCTCGGCATCAAGCGACTGGCACTTTAATTGCTTTGCAATTCACGGCCGATGGCGGCCGGATATGCGTGTGGCGACCAACAGGGTTTCTGTTTCCGCACCTTCGTATCATCAACATGAGAGAGCTCGATGACCAAGTATAAGCTCGAGTATATATGGCTCGACGGATACACCCCGACGCCGAATCTGCGCGGCAAGACCCAGATCAAGCCATTCGATTCGTTTCCGACACTGGAGCAGCTTCCGCTGTGGGGCTTCGACGGGAGCTCGACCCTGCAGGCCGAAGGCCATAGTTCGGATTGCGTGCTCAAGCCGGTCGCCGTCTATCCGGATGCCGCGCGCAGCAACGGCGCGCTGGTGATGTGCGAAGTCATGATGCCCGACGGCAAGACCCCGCATGCCACCAACAAGCGCGCCACCATTCTCGACGACGGAGGCGCCTGGTTCGGTTTCGAGCAGGAGTATTTCTTCTACAAGGACGGCCGTCCGCTGGGCTTTCCGACATCAGGCTATCCGGCACCCCAGGGGCCGTACTACACCGGCGTCGGCTATTCGAATGTCGGTTCGGTCGCCCGCGAGATCGTCGAGAAGCATCTCGATCTCTGCCTTGCCGCCGGCATCAACCACGAGGGCATCAACGCCGAAGTCGCGAAGGGCCAGTGGGAATTCCAGATCTTCGGCAAGGGCTCGCGGAAGGCTGCCGACGAAATGTGGATCGCTCGCTATCTGTTGCAGCGGTTGACCGAGGCGTATGGCATCGACATCGAGTATCACTGCAAGCCGCTTGGCGACACCGACTGGAACGGCTCCGGCATGCACGCCAACTTCTCCACCGCTTACATGCGCGAAGTCGGCGGCAAGGAGTATTTCGAGAAGCTGATGGAGGCCTTCAGGACCAGCCGCGCCGATCACATCGCGGTTTACGGACCGGACAACCATCTGCGCCTGACCGGCAAACACGAGACGGCGTCGATCGATACCTTCAGCTACGGCATCGCGGACCGCGGCGCCTCGATCCGCGTTCCGCACAGCTTCGCCAACAACGGCTACAGAGGCTATCTGGAAGATCGCCGGCCGAACTCGCAAGGCGACCCCTACCAGATCGCTTCGCAGATCCTGAAGACCATCGCTTCGGTTCCCACCGCCAAGGCGGCCGCGGCCTGAGCGTTGGTTTTTCGACCCGGATGCGGGGCGTGCGGGCCGCATCATGATCCGCCACAGCCTCCGAGCGCTATGGCGGATCATTGCATTTGAGCGCCCGCTCTTTCCGAGCACAAGCACATAGAGGAAAATTCTCTCACGATGTCCTTCCGTCGATTCGGCCAGCCGCGCGGACATTGATGGACATCAATAGGGCGCAGGCAGCGAATCGCTACAAGGCCAAATCAATAGCGAGGCTGGACCGTCCAATGAGATTAAGCGGATTGATCGGGGTTCTCATGGTTTGCGCATTCCCGCTGGCCTCCAGCGCCCAATCCGGGGCCAAGCCGCCGGCGAATGGGCAGTACGTTCCGCGGCTCGGCGACATCATGAACGCAGCGCAGATGCGGCACATGAAGCTGTGGTTCGCCGGCCAGACGCGCAACTGGGAGCTCGCCAACTACGAACTTCGCCTGCTCAAGGCCAGTCTCGTGGAAGCCGCCTCGCTTTACGGGGACCTTCCCGTCGACAACGTTACCACGATGGTCAAGCCGCTGGAGGCGGTCGGCGATGCCGTCGCGGCTGGAGACAGTAGGCGCTTTGCCAGGACATTCGGCGAACTCACCGCGGGGTGTAACGCCTGCCACCAGTTGATCAAGCACGGCTTCATCGTGATGCGGGTGCCTGAGGCGTCGCCCTTCAGCAACCAGGTGTTTACGCCGCGCGGTAAGCCGTAACCGCATGGGAACCGGGGCGGGCCGCCAGCCGCCGGCTCGACGCCCGTGACGCTGCTGATCGACGGCCGCATCTCGGTGGCGACGCCTTTTTCCCATTATCTCGGCTTCTGTGGCTCGGCGGGCGCTGGGCCGGGCCTTGACAGTAGCGGGTGTCTTCACGGCGCCACCGGGAGCAATCGCATTTTCGAGAGCGCACACCGCGGGAACAGGTTAGAATTTCATCGCAATCCTTTTGGGAGTCCCTGGTAGCATGAGCCTCTTGAATGATCCCTTCGATCCCGCCCGCGACGCGGCGCTGGTCACCGGCGCGGGCAACGGCATCGGCCGTGCCATTGCGCAAGCCCTGATCGGGGAGGGCGTGCGAACCGTGTTCGCCGACGTCAACCCGGATACGGTCGCGGATGCGATCAAGACCTCGCGGCGGCCGGAACTGGCGTTTCCCTTCGTCGGCGACCTCGCGGATCACGCCGCGCGCGACGCGCTGCTGGCCCACGCGCAGTCCGTAGTCGGGCGGGTGACGCATTTCGTTCACAGCGCGTCACCGCCGCGGCGCGAGGCCGACCACGTCATGGCCGTCAGCGACGAAACGTGGACGCAGATGCGCGCGGTCAACGTCGATGCCGGTTTCTATCTCGCGCGCGAACTGGCGCGTCCGCTGATCGCCGCCAAACGGCCCGGCTCGTTTCTGTTCGTCACCTCGCTTCACGCGGGCACACCGCGCAACCTGCCGCATTATTCGACGTCGAAGGCGGCGCTCGCCATGCTGGTGAAGGAATTGGCCAGGACGTGGGGCCGCAACGGAATCCGCGTCAACGCGCTGGTGCCAGGCGCCGTCGCCGCCGGTGGATTCGTGGCCGATCCGGCGCTGGCCAAACACATTCCGCTCGGCCGCCTCGGCCGGGCCACAGACCTCGCTCCAATGGCGCTGGCCGTGCTGTCGAACAAGGTTTCGGCCTATGTCACAGGGGCCGCCGTCGTGATCGACGGCGGTCTGTCGCTGATGAACTGGTTCGAGCCGCCTGATCTCGGTGATCTCTAAAAGGGGCAGTACGCTCGATGCCGATTCACATCTGCAGCGCCTGCGGCACCTCCTACCCGGATGCCGCCGAGCCGCCGCGGCGCTGCCCGATCTGCGAGGACGAACGCCAGTTCGTCCCATCACGTGGACAGACCTGGACTACGCCGCAAAGCCTCGGCGGCGGACACGTCAATGCCTGGCGGCAGCTCGAAACCGGCCTGTTTGAAATTCACACCCATCCGCAATTCGCCATCGGCCAGCGCGCGCTGCTACTGCGCACCGACGACGGCAACATCCTGTGGGACTGCATCGCGTTGCTGGACGATGCGAGCGGGGCACTGATCGATTCATTGGGCGGATTGCGTGCGATCGCCATCTCGCACCCCCATTATTATACATGCATGCAGGATTGGGCGCGCCGCTTCGACTGCCCGATCCATCTGCATGCCGCGGATTCGGAGTGGATCATGCGTCCCGATCCCGCGATTCGTCACTGGCATGCCGAGACCATGGCAATCGCCGATGGCGTGACGCTGCTCAGGATCGGCGGTCATTTCGCTGGCGGGACCGTGCTGCATTGGGCTGGCGGTGCAGGGGGACGCGGCGCCATCCTGAGCGGCGATATCGTGCAGGTGGCGGCGGATCCCGGCCGGGTCTCGTTCCTCTGGAGCTATCCCAACATGATGCCGTTGTCGGCCATGACGGTCCGCCGCATCGCCGACACCCTCGCGCCCTGGAAGTTCGACCGGATCTACGGCGCCTTTCCGGGACGCCAGGTGATGAGCGGTGGCGCGACGGCGCTGGAGCGATCGGCGACCCGGTACATCGAGCTTCTGAAGGGTGATCAGGCCTAGTCTAGAATGACGGATGGGGGGAACCCGGCGGGTTCCCATGCGTTTGGGGCTATACCCCGACACGGTTTGCGCAGAGGTGACACCTGCTCCAGAGTTCATCGATTCTTGTCCCCGGCCAGACCGTCTGGAAGAGATGCCAAGCGAGCCGGATAGCCGTCCTGAACGACGCTGCCGAGTATTTCGGCGCGCTGAGGGACGCGCTGCTGCTGGCGGAGCGGCAGGTTCACATCATTGGGTGGGACATCCACTCCGAAACGCCTTTGGTCGGCCCGTCCGGCCGTGCCGACGACGGATTGCCGGTCGCGCTCGGCCCTTTCCTGACCGGGTTGCTCGCGCTCAAGCCGGACTTGCGGATCAACATCCTGATCTGGGATTTCGCGGCGCTGTATGCCGTCGAGCGCGAGTGGAACTCCGGCGAAAAGTTCCTGGCGGGAAGCGACGGCCGAATTCAGTTTGGCCTCGACTCCAGCCTTCCGCTGGGATCCTCCCAGCATCAGAAGATTGTCGTGATCGACAACGCGGTTGCCTTCTCCGGCGGGCTCGACCTGACGATCCGGCGGTGGGATACCAGCGAGCATCTTCTCGACCATCCCATGCGCCGCGACCCCGACGGCAAGTCCTATCCGCCGTTCCACGACGTGCAATGCATAGTGGAGGGTGAGGCCGCGGCCGCGCTCGGCGAGATCGCGACGGCGCGGTGGCACGCGGCCGGCTGCACGGTGGAGGCTTGCGAAGCGGTCGCGGGCAATCGCTGGCCCACTTCTGCGCCGGAAGGGACGAGGCAGATACAGGCCGGCATCGCGCGGACCGAGTTGAAGACCGCCGGGTGCAGCGGCGCCGACGAAGTGGCGCGCTTGTTCGAAGCCTCGATCAACACGGCGAGCCGCTTCATTTACATCGAAAATCAGTTCACCAGCGCCACCGAGATCGCCGAGATGCTGGCGCGGCGGATGGCCGACGTGCCGGCGCTGCGCGTCCTCATCGTGACGCCGAAGGCGCATTCGTCGTGGCTGGAATCGCAGGCGATGCATGGCGGCCGCGGCGGCTTCATCGACCCGTTTGCCGCGGCCGGGGTCGCCGACCGCCTGCGCATTCTCTATCCGGCCGTCCGTGATGGGGAGTCGTCGGCTGCGGTGATGATTCACAGCAAGGTCATGATCATCGACGACGGATTCCTGCGGGTCGGTTCGGCCAACATCAATAACCGTTCGATGGGGGCGGACACCGAATGCGATCTGGCGTTCGAGGCGGGCTGCGAGGAGCACCGTGAGTTCATCCGCGGCCTGCGGCGCCGGCTGATTGGACATTTTTGCGGGGTTCAGGAAGACACGATCGCCGACAACGAGGACGACATGCTCGGATTCATCGATCGCCACGCGGCTGCCGGCACGGGCAGGGCCCTGCTGCCGATCGATTGCGAAGCGACGCCGCTCGGCGCTGTGACCGGCATTATCCAGCCGATCGCGGATCCGCGGCAGCCGCTCAATCTGCAGCGCGCGGCGCGGCGGATGTGGACCCCGCGAACCGTGCTGGCGGTGGCCGGCACCGCGACCGCGCTCGCCGGCCTGGCGCTGGCATGGTACGCTACGTCGCTGAGCGACTATACCGACGTCGGTTATGTCGCGTCGGTGATCTCTAGATATTCACAGTCGGCATTGGCGCCGCTGTTCGTGGTGACGGCTTTCGTGCTCGGCGGACTGGTCGTGTTTCCGGTGGTCGTCCTGATCGCCGCGACGGCGGCGGCGCTGGGGCCCTGGATGGGCGCCTTGAGCGCCACGGCCGGTGTGCTCGCAAGTGCGCTGGTGCTGTTCATGATCGGCCGCTTTCTCGGCCACAAGCGGCTGCAATCGCTGCTCGGCGCCCGCGCCTTGCGGGTGCAGCGCCGCATCGTCGGCAAGGGCGTGCTCGCGGTGGCGATGATCAGGATGGTGCCGGTCGCGCCGTTCTCGGTCGTCAACGTGTTGGCCGGCGCCAGCCAGTTGAAGCTGACCGATTTTCTCGCCGGCACCGTGCTGGGCATGGCGCCCGGCATCGTCGTGATGGCTGCGCTGGGCGCGCAAATCGCGGACTTCGCCAAGAACGCCTCGTGGTCGAACGCCGTGCCGCTCGGCCTCACCATCTTGTTGTGGCTCGCAGTCTGTCTCGCGGTGCAGTTCGTGGTGACGTGGTGGAGCGGACGCCGCAGGTGACGGAAACGATCCGCGTCATGACCTGGAACGTGCACGGCACGTTCAGCCTCAATCCGGATTTCGACCTCGAAGGCGTCTCGTCGATCATCCACAGATGGTCGCCCGACGTCGTCGCCCTGCAGGAGGTCGACTCGCGCGGGCGGAGCGACGACGTGTTCGGATTGCTGGCGGATGTCGTCGGCGAGCACCGCGTCGCGGCCCGCTCCATCGTCACCGAGGATGGCGACTATGGCCAGGTGCTGATCAGCCGCTGGCCGTTCGCCGCCGAGCCCACGGTGACCGACGTGTCTTATCAGGAGCGGGAGCCGCGCCGGGCGATCTCGGCAGTGATACGCTCGCCGATCGGCGAGGTGCGCGTGGTCGCCACCCATCTCGGCCTCAGCATGCACGAGCGCTACGCCCAGGCGCGGGCGCTCGCCGCGCTGGCCGATGCGCCAAGGACCATCGTGGTCGGCGACTTCAACGACTGGCTCTGGGTAATGTCGGTCCGGCGGGTACTGGCTGCGCGCTGTCCGGTGCGGACGCGGTTGCGGACGTTTCCCTCACGGCTGCCGGTGCTGCGGCTCGATCGCATCTACGCCACGCCCGACGGCAACATCGTCAAAGCATGGACCGACCACGCCGCGCGGGCGTATTCGGACCATCTGCCGGTGCTGGCCGATGTGGGGTTTTCATAGCCTCCCGGAGGGCGCACACCCCGGGAACAGGTTAGATGTTAGCGCGTACCGATGCGTTGATGTCGCAGGCAGAAACCGGCAAAATAGCTCTGCGTCCATCTTCCCCGTTATGGCCGGTTGTCACCCGGAGTGTGCCTAAGATAACGCGGTGACCTGAATTTGGTTCTGCGAAACCTGGGGGCTCATGCTGCTAACGCAGCGGCATTGGCGGCCGGACGATCGGCTCGTCCTCCGACCGGGCCGTTGCCTGCGGTGGTGGCGGCGCCGGCATCGCGGAGGCCGGAGGTAAAACCGTTTGCGTCAACGGCGCGGCGGCCGGCGCAGGCGGATTGGCCGGCAGCGTTCCGCGCGGGGGCGCCGCGGCGGATCGCGGCGGCGGTGATACCCTTGGTCGCGGTGTCTGCATCGAAGCTTTGGCTTCGCCGGCTTTGGCGAGGTCGCGGGCGATCGCTTGCTGGCTCGCCTTGAGTTCGGCGATGCTGGCCCTGAGTTGGTCGACCTGCTGCGCCATGGCCGCGAGATCGCCCGCCATCGAGTGCAACTGCGCGGGATCGGGAGAGGAAGCGGCGGAGGAGCCGATGCTTTCCGCGGGCTGGGCCGGAAGTGCTGCGTGCGGGGCCGTCCGATCTGCGGCCGATGCCTGTACCCCTGGCGGCGTATCGGCCTGACCGGCTGGCGACGCTTCCGGCGGCGACGAGGTGAGGGCGAATGGTGGCGTCCAATTCGCGATCACCTGTTGGGCGGCATCGCCGTAGTGCTCCCACGCGGCGGCAGCGAGCGCGCTGCACAGCGCAAACATGAAGGCGACGATCGCGCTTTTCGTCCACCGGTTGGTCGACGACCTTGCGGCTGGAACCAGGTGGTCGTCGGTGGCAGTGGCGCGAAACGTGGTATCGACTGTCGGCGCCGGCGCGGCGAAGTTGGATGCCGACGGTGGCAGTTGATCCGAAGCTGGGCTGTCGGCGTCAGGGTACTTGACGTCAAGGCTCGTGACGTCAGGGCTCGTGACGTCAGCATCGCTCCTGGCGTCGCGCTGGATGTCGGCGAGCACCTTATCGGCCCATGCAGCCGGGACGACGTCGGGCGCGATCGCAAAGACGTCGTGGGGATCGGAATCTCTGTGCTTCAGTGTGGAATGCATTGGCGCTCCGTGCTCGGTCAGACTCACCCGCGGGGTGCCCGGCGGTTCAGGCGACGTCGACGATCCCTTGCCCGGCCCCACAGTCCCATCAGGTTTGACGAAAGCAAGGCGACAGCGTGAAGAGTGTGAGGCCGCCGCTCACAGCATCGCGGGAACCCGAACCGGCTGGGATGCCGTCATGCGGCGGATATCGGATCCGACCGGCGTTCCGCGTCAATCCAGCATCAGGCGACCAACAGGCTCGCGGCCGCCGCCGCTGCCGCCGCGGACCACGACGATCTCGCCGCTCGCCGGCTGGATGCCGGTGAGGGCTTGAATGTTGGCACCGTGCGTCACGACGAGGAGGGTTCCGTTGCCTCTCCATTGGTCGATCACGGCGCGTGCGCCTGATGTCAGGGACTCTCGTTGATTCCTCAGCACGACCACATTGCCGAATGTCGGCTCGGCTTCGACCGGTCCAAGCTGCAGCAACGTTGCGGTGTCGGTGCAGCGGCACCATGGCGAAGAAAGGAGCTTCTCGACCGTGATCCCTTCCGACCGGAGCCGCGCGCCGATCCTCGAGGCGTCCGCGCGTCCCTTGGCTGAGAGGTTGCGCTGGGTGGCGCAGTCATCGACCTTAAAGCCCGGCGGGTCGCCGAAGCCGCCTGGCGCATCGGCGTGGCGCATCAGGGCGACATGCCGGCCGGCGCGCAGCGCGGACCAGGCCTCGGCGTCGCCGCCGGCGGCGATATCCGCCGCGCTGCAGAGCCCGAGCAGGATGGTGAGGATGGCAAAGCGGATGCGGCGCATGGGACCTCGTTACATGTAAGCGATGAGACGCCCGGCGCAGACCACGCCGAGCCACAGCGCCAACGAGGCCAGCGCCGTGACCCTGGCGCCGCCGGGCGCCTCGGCGCCCCATTGCGCCATGCGACGCCACGGGCCCAGATGCGCGATCACGATGTTGAGCAGCGCCGCAGCGATCAGCAGCAGTTTCATTTGGAACGCGGGATTGCGCACCACATGCGCCGCATCGGCGCTGAACAGGAGGAAGCCCATGCTGATCGCGAGCAGGAAACCGGCGCGCGACATCGGCAGCAGCAACTGCGCCATCGGCGCAATCGGAATCGCGCGCCCCAGTCCTAGCAGCCTCAGATCGAGCGCCAGGATCGAACCTACCAGCACAACGAAGCCGATGATGTGCAGGATCTCGACCGCGGGATAAAGCGGGGGCGAGGAGCGCATAGCGTGACCCAGCGCGCTTTCCTGCAGGGCCAGGAAGATCGGCGCGACCGGCTGCTGTTCCACTCCGGCCTACCGCAATTCGACGCGTTTGCCGTCGAGAATGACGTATTCGATGCGCGCCTCGTCCGGCTTGCTGGTATGGGGATAGCCGAACACGGTGCAGGTCTTGCCCGGCGCGATCATGTCCGCCGTGATGCCGCGCGCCTGCATGCGGGATGGCGGCGCCAGCACGAAGTGCCAGTGCTTGCCGTCGACCTCCATTTCGATCTCGCAATGCGGATTCTCAAAGGCCGATTTCAGGATCTTGCCGGTGACGGTGAACGACTTCGAGGTGTCGTAGCCGCCCCAGCCGTGATGGGCGAGCGCAGCGCCAGGAACGACGGCGGCCGCCAGCGACACGAAGCAACGGCGGGTAATGGATGCCATGGACACGCTCCGGCAGTTTGAGGGACAACACCAATCCGCGCCGGATTGATAGCGCGCCCGGCATGGCCGTTCAAATGACCCTGCCGTGATGTCAGCGAGACAGAACGTGGCCGCGCGGGTCCGGCGTCGCATGGTGCGACGGCATCGCAACACATTAGCGTTTTTCTCCCGGGCGGGGCATCAGCCGTTTGGTTACCGGACCCGAGATGCGCTATGCTGGCAGCTAACCGGCAAGAACGAGAATTCGGGAGCAGGCGCGAGAAGGTTAGCCAAGCGGGGGGCGGCATTCCATGATGACCTTACCGGAACTGGCGGCAGACGCTCTGGAGGAATTTCTCCGGTCCTATATGTGCCGCCGCTTTGGCGCTTCGCAGGCCCTCGTGGAGATCGTGCCGGCGGCCGCCCGCATCGCACTCGAATGCATCGGCAACAGCGACGCGCTTTACCACAATGTCGAACATACGCTGCTGGTCACGCTGGCGGGCCATGAAATCCTGCGCGGCCGCGCGTTGCACAAGCATATGACCGCCGATGATTACGCACATGTCATCATCGCCTGTCTCGCGCATGACATCGGCTATGTACGCGGGCTGTTCAGGGACGACGATGCCGACGGCTTCGTGGTCGATATCGCCGGCAGCAAGGTCACTCTGCCGCGGGGGTCATCCGACGCCGGCCTGATGCCCCACCACGTCGACCGCTCCAAGCTCTACGTGATGCGACGGATCGAAGGCATCGCTCCGCTTAACAAGCAACGCATCGCAGAGGCGATCGAAGGCACACGGTTTCCGCCGCTGCCGGATCAGCAATATGACGAGGTGGCCTCGATCGTCCGCGCGGCGGACTTCATCGGACAACTCGGCGATCCCAACTACATCCGGAAAGCCAACGCGCTTTACCACGAGTTCGAGGAAGTGGGCATCAACCGCCAGCTCGGCTATGATTCACCCGCCGACATCGTCAATCGCTACCCGCAATTCTACTGGAACAGCGTGGCGCCTCATATCCAGACAGAGATCCGCTATCTCAACATGACGTCGAGCGGACGGCAGTGGATCTCGAGCCTCTACGCCAATGTGTTCCGCGCCGAACAGGAAGTTTCGCTTTCCGGGCCGCAGAAATAGAGTTGCCGCGTCTCGGATTTGCGAAATGCCTTTCGCAGAAATGAGAAGTTGGTCGGAACCGCTTCGTCACGCCAAGGTGAAACAGGTGAGAACACCGCGGAAATTGCATGGAAAGTCCGGCGCGGGAGTTGGTTCTTGCGATGGCACGGCGCTTGCTGTCGCCCTCGCTGTTGTCCTGGCTCGACGCGCGGAAGACGCGTTGCAGTAAAACGACCATAGGAGAGGAACACCATGGAGATCGGCTATTTCACCATGCCTTCGCACCCGCCGGAGTGCGGCCTGAAAGAAGGCCATGACTGGGATCTGCAGGTGCTGCGCTGGGCCGACGAACTCGGCTATCAGGAAGCCTGGATCGGCGAGCATCACACCGCCCCCTGGGAGCCGCACCCGTCGCCGGATCTGCTGCTGGCGCAGGCATTTCTGCAGACCAAGAACATCCGCCTTGGACCCGGCGGCTTCCTGCTGCCGTATCATCATCCCGCCGAACTCGCCAACCGGGTCGCAATGCTCGACCATCTCTCCGAAGGCCGGCTCAATTTCGGCGTCGCCGCCTCGGGCCTGCCGAGCGACTGGGCGATGTTCAACGTCGACGGCATGTCCGGTCAGAATCGGGACATGACCCGTGAGGCGCTGGAGATCATCCTGAAGATGTGGACCGAGGACGCGCCGTGGACATACAACGGCAAGTTCTGGACGGTGTCCAAGCCCGACGTGATGTTCGATTTCCTGAAGCCTCACCTCAAGCCGTTGCAGGCGCCGCATCCGCCCATCGGGGTGGCGGGCCTGAGCAAGGGGTCCGACACGCTGAAGTTGGCCGGCGAGCGCGGCTACATTCCGATGAGTCTCAACCTCAACCCGGCCTACGTGTCGAGCCATTGGGAGTCGGTGGAGATCGGCGCGGCCAAGACCGGACGCAAGCCCAACCGGCAGGACTGGCGGATGGTGCGTGAGGTGTTTATTGCCGATACCGACGAGGAAGCCTGGCGATTGTCGGTCGGTGACATGATGGGCCGGATGATGGGCGAATACTTCCTGCAGCTGCTCGGTCATTTCGGTTTCAAGGACTACCTCAAACACCAGCCGGATGTGCCGGATAGCGACGTCACCGTCGAGTATTGCGCAAAACACAACTGGATCGTCGGCTCGCCGGCGACCGCGGCCGAGAAGATCGAGAAGATCTACAACGAAGTCGGCGGCTTCGGCACGCTGCTGGTGTTCGGCTTCGACTACAAGCACAAGCCGGAGGCCTGGTACAACTCAATGCGGCTGTTGAAGCAGGAGGTTCTGCCGCGTCTCGGGCATCTGAAGCCGGGCATCGGCCAGGCCGCCTGAGCGCTGGATCTGCATCTCTTCCTGCACGCGGGGAGAGATGCAGACATTATTCGCGCATTCCGGCGCGGGCGCACATGTCGAACACACCGGGGATGCTGAATATGGAGCCAGGCGATTTCAAGAAGGCGATGCGTCACAGCGCCGGCGCGGTGGCGCTGGTCACCGTCGGCCGCGAGGATGGCCGCAGGACCGGGTTAACGGCGACAGCGGTGTGCTCGCTATCGGACGATCCGCCCTCCCTGCTGGTGTGTGTCAACCGAAGCGCGAGCGCGCACCCCCGCATTCGCGAGGAACGGTGTTTCGGCGTCAGCTTCCTCAGCGAGGAGCAGGTGCCGCTGGCGCTGACATTCAGCGGTCAGAAAGGGGTCGAGGGCGACGATCGGTTTGGCTTCGGACACTGGACGACGCGGGTTACCCGAGCACCGGTCCTTCAGGATGCGATCGTTTCGTTCGACTGCGATCTGCGGCAGGAGTTCGAAACCAGAACTCATTCCGTATTCGTCGGCGAGGTCCGCCACGTCGGCATCCGATGCGAGGCGCAGCCGCTGGTCTATCTGCGCGGCGCGTTCCACGGCGTGCAGGCCCTGCGAGATGCCATGTCGCTCGGCGATATCAAGGCACGAAAGCTGAGCTGGAGCAGCTTCTCGTGAAAGCGCGAACCGATTTATTTCCCCGGCGCGGTGATCTTCAAGGCTGCGATCTTGCGGTAGAGCGTGGCGCGGCTGACTTTTAGCGCCAGCGCGGCGTCGTCCACGCGGCCGCCATGCTTCCTCAGGGTTTCCGTGATGACATGGCGCTCCGCAGTTTCGAGATCGGGCAGCGTGCTGCGGGTGTCGGACGGCGGCAGGTCGAGGTCGGCCTCGGTGATGACGCCGTTCGCGGCGGTGCAGGCGGCAAGCCGCAGCACGTGCCGCAATTGCCGCATGTTGCCGGGGAACGAGTGCGCCAGCAGCATTTCCAGCGCGCCGGATGATAGGCGCGCCCGCGGCGCCTCCTCGGCGGCGATCTGCGCGATCACCTCGGCCTTGTCACGGCGTGCTCGCAGCGCCGGCAGTTCGACCTGCAGGCCGCGCAGGCGATAATAGAGGTCTGCGCGGAAGCCGCGGTCCGCGACCATGGCTTCCAGATCGCGATGGGTGGCGCTGATGAGGCGGATATCGACGGGCAGCGGCTTCAGCGCGCCGAGCGGCCAGACTTCACGGTTTTCCAGAACCCGCAGCAGCCGCGTCTGCAGAGTTAGCGGCATGTCGCCGATCTCGTCGAGAAACAGGGTGCCGCCGTTGGCTTGCGCGATCAGGCCCCGGGAGCCGTCGCGCCGCGCGCCGGTAAACGCGCCGGGTTCATAGCCGAACAATTCGGCGTCGATCAGGCTTTCCGGCATCGCCGCGCAGTTCAGCGCGACGTAGCGGCCGCCGGCGCGCCCGCTGGCGGCGTGAATGGCGCGCGCGAACACGTCCTTGCCGCTGCCGGTTTCGCCGAGCAGCAGCACGGGGATATCCTCGTCGGCGACCATCATCAGCCGCTTGACGCTCCGCTGCAGCGCTGGGTCGGCGCCGGCAAGCCGCGTCAGCGTGGTGTAGCGGCGCTCCGGCGCTCTTGTCATGGGCGCGGACGGCGCCGGTGTCGTCGGCCTGGCGCGCAGCGGGCCCGAGACATCGCCCCGTCCGAGGCGCTTGCCGTCGCGGTCGCGCAGCCATTGCGGCGCGTCGCACCGCCGCATGAAGCCGTCGTCGAGCCGGATGAATTGCGATAGTGGCGTTCCCGCGTCGATCATCGCATCCGACAGGCCGAGGCCCTGGCGCGCGGCGCGGCTGGCGCCGAGCATCCGCTGGTCGTCGTCGAAGGCAATCATGGCGCTGCCGCCGGCGTCGTCGCCGGGCAGTTTGGCGATCCAGCCGCGGTGGAAGTGCGACCGGAAAATCGCTTCCTCGATGCGCCGCACCGCCTGCGCGGTGACGGCGAGCGCAATCTGATGCGCGGCGCGATCGAGGTCGCCGCGGCACGAGGTGATGTTCACCGCGCCGGCGAGCTGCCCGGCATGGTCGAACACCGGCACCACCGCGCAGGTGAACATCGACCATTGCTCGCGGAAATGCTCGTCGCGATGCACCAGAACCGGACGCTGCTCGGCGAGCGCGGTGCCGAGACCGTTGGTGCCTTCGACGGCCTCGGAGAAGATCGAGCCGGTATAGACCTTCCACTGTCGCAGGATAGTTGCCGCCTCGCCGTCGGGCAGGCGGCTGAACAGGATCGCCGCATTGGTATCGGCGAGGTTGACGCAATAGCCGCTGCCGCGCAGGGCACGGTAGAGGTCTTCCAGCTCGGGCGTGGCGAGGTGGATCAGCTCGTCGATCGGTTCGACGTGCCGCTTCAGCTCGGATTTCGTCAGCGTGCGCGGCGGTCCGCGTCGCGCCGGATCCAGCTTGTGATCGACGAGGCAGCGCCTCCAGGAATTGGCGATGCCCGGCTCGCCAACGGCCGCCGCCTCATTTTGGATAACCGACAGCACGCGCTCGACGTGATTTCGGGCCACGAGGTTCGCCATCGGGATCGCTCTCCCTGGACTCTGGCGAAGTTTGTCATAGCATCGTCGGAAGTCAATCGCGCCCTGCGGCTGGCTAATCCCGTTTTCCGGCTAGCTGCTTGCCGCGTTCAGCCAGCTTTACCATGACCTGCAGGGCATGATTGGTGGGAACGGGAATGCCCAGCTCGGCGCCCTTGCGCACCACATGGCCGTTGAGAAAGTCGATCTCGCTGGGTTTGCCGCGCAAGAGGTCCTGCGCGGTGGACGACATCTGGTTCGGCATCGCCGCGGGAATTTTCAGGATCTGCGCCGCGAGGTCCTGCGGCATCGCGACGCCGCAGGCGCGGGCGACCGTGGCGGCTTCCTCGATCGCGCTCGCGATGACATCCTCGGCGCCCTCGACCTGCATCATCGGTCCGTAGGCAATGCCCGCCACCGCGGACAAGGCGTTGAAGGCGCAGTTGGTGATCAACTTGGTCCACTGCGTGGTTTCGATGTCGTCGGCGATCGCGGTCCGGATGCCGGCCGCGGTCAGCGTCCGCGCCAGCGCTTCGCTTGCGGACGAAGCGCCGATCACAAGGTCGCCGCCGCCGTGATGCCTGATATGGCCGGGCCCGGCCATTTCGCTGCCGACATAGACCACCGCGGGAATGACCGGGTGGCCCGTGACCGCTTGCAGACGCTGCGCATTGTCGACGCCGTTCTGCAGGCTGAGGACCAACGTATCGGTGCGCAGGCGTTCGGCCAGCGACCGGCCGGCCTGCTCGGTATCGGCCGACTTGACGCAAAACAGCACGAGGTCGGGTGGAGCGAGGGAGCTCGCCTCGGTGGCGGCCTTTGCGGGCAGGTGGCCCCTGAAACCTTGCATGTCCAGCAGCAGGCCATCCGCGTTGATGGCGTCGACATGCGGCTGCCTGCCGATAAAGGTCACGGCGTGCCCGGCCCGCAGCAGCAAGCCGCCATAATAGCATCCGACGGCTCCGGCCCCGATTACCGCGACTTGCATGCCTGTCTCCCGCATTCGCTGACGCCGTTCGCAGTAGCTGATGCGAAGCGATGCCGCAATTCCGCGGCCGGTTGCGACGGCCCGACAGCATGAGGCCGTGCAAGGCGGGCTGCCGATTGCAATTGGTGGCGATTCCGGGAATTGTGTCGCGGACGAGGTACCAGACGACCGATGGGGAAACCGACGCCATGACGTTCTCGCTCTACGACGCCACCGTCGCCAACTATTTGCAGATTCTCGGCGCCGTCGACGGTCTCCTGACCAAGAGCTTGGCTTATTTCCATGAGAAGGGCATCGATCCCGCCGAGGTGGTCGAGGCGCGGCTGGCCGCCGACATGCTGCCGTTACGCTTCCAGGTGGTTTCGGTGGCGCATCATTCGCGTGGCGCCATGGAGGCGGCCCAGAACGGCCTGTTCGTCCCGTCATCGGGCAAGCCGGACCTCGATTATCCGGCGCTGCAGGCGCTGGTGAGCGACGCGCGCAACGAACTGCAGGCCCTGGCACCCGATGCGGTCAACGCGCTGGTTGGCCGCGACGTGACGTTCAAGCTCGGCGAGCGGGCGCTGCCGTTCACGGCGGAAGGTTTCTTGATGTCGTTCTCGCTGCCGAACTTCTTTTTCCACGCCACCACGGCCTACGACATCCTGCGCCACAAGGGCGCGCCGCTCGGCAAGCGCGACTTCATGGGCCGGCTGAAGCTGAAGGCGTGAGCGCCGCCGGCATGAAGCTGGTGGTGTTCGGATTTGGCTACACCGCCCATCACGTCGCCGAACGGCTGCGGCCGGGCGGCGCGGAGATTGCTGGAACCGTCCGCACGCCGGCCAAGGCCGACATGCTGAGACGCAGCGGCATCCGCGCCAACGTGTTCTCGCCCGAACATCGCGATTCCGCGATCGCCGAGGCTATCGCCGACAGCGAGGCCATTCTGGTGTCGATCCCGCCGGATGCTTCGGGCGATCCTGTGCTCGCAGCCTTTTCCGACGCCATGGCCGCGGCGCCGACATTGCGCTGGATCGGCTATCTCTCGACCGTCGGCGTCTATGGCGATCATGCCGGCGCCTGGGTCGACGAGACGACGCCGGCGGCACCGGGCGAGCCGCGTTCGCAGGCGAGGGCGCGTGCCGAGCAGGCGTGGCTGGCATTCGGCGCGGCGCGCGGCGTCGCCGTGCACATTTTCAGGCTTCCCGGCATCTACGGTCCCGGACGCAACCAGCTGGCGCAGCTGGCGTCGGGAAGCGCCCGGCGCATCGTCAAGCCCAGCCAGGTGTTCAACCGCATTCATGTCGCGGACATTGCCGCCGTGATCGAGGCGTCGCTGAAGCGGCCGCGCGCCGGCGCGATCTACAATGTCGGCGACGACGAACCGGCGCCGCCCCAGGACGTCGTCGGCTTCGCCGCCCGCCTGTGCGGTGTGCCACCGCCGCCGGAAGTTCCGTTCGAGACCGCCGATCTGTCGCCGATGGCGCGGAGTTTCTATGGCGAGAACAAGCGCGTTCGCAGCGCCCTGATCCGCAGCGAGCTCGGCGTCGTGCTGCGCTACCCGACCTACCGGGAGGGATTGACGGCGCTGCGGGCCGGCGGTGAGGGGCCGGCTGGCTGATCGCCGAACAAGCGCCTGATTTGAACCAAGCGCCGCCGAGTTCATTGGGAACGGCATGTGACCACCACACAGAAGGAGATGCCGCGGTGCGCAGGCTCGAGGATCAGGGTTTTCTGCTGTTGCTGGTCGCCGTCACGCTGGCCTTTGGCTGGATTCTGGCGCCGTTCTATGGTGCCATTCTCTGGGCCATCGTCGTCGCCGTCATTTTTGCGCCGCTGGACCGGAGATTGCAGGGCAGGTTCGGCGGTCGGCCGAATGTCGCCGCCGCGGCGACGGTGCTGATCGTGATTGCGATGGTCATTCTGCCGCTGGCCATGATCGCGGCGTCGCTGCTGCAGGAAGCCTCCGGCCTCTACGCCAAGGTGCAGTCCGGGGAGCTCAACTTTACCCGCTACACCCAGCGGGTGTTCGACGCCCTGCCGGCCTGGGCGACCGGCCTGCTGGATCGCTTCAACCTGACCGACCTGTCCAAGGTTCGCGACAGCCTGGCAGCCGGGCTGGTGAAGGGCGGGCAGGCGGTGGCTCCGCAGGCGCTCAGCATCGGCCTGAACACGTTCGACTTCGTGATCGGCCTCGGCATCATGCTGTATTTGCTGTTCTTCCTGTTGCGCGACGGCAAGGGCCTGGCTGAACGCATCAAGGATGTCGTTCCGCTGCGCGCCGGTCAGAAGTCCGCCTTGTTCGGCAGGTTCGCCGATGTGGTTCGCGCCACGGTCAAGGGCAGCATCCTGGTCGCGATCGCGCAGGGCGCGCTGGGAGGGCTGGCGTTCTGGTTCCTGGGAATTCATGCCGCATTGCTGTGGGGGGTCTTGATGGCCTTCCTGTCGCTGGTGCCGGCGATCGGAGCAGGGCTGGTCTGGCTGCCCGTGGCGATCTACCTGCTGGCCACCGGCGCGGTGTGGCAGGGCGTCAGCCTGATCGTTTACGGGGTGCTGGTGATCGGGCTGGTGGACAATCTGCTGCGTCCGTACCTGATCGGCAAGGACACCAGGCTGCCGGACTATGTGGTGCTGATTTCGACGCTGGGCGGCATCCAGGTGTTCGGCCTCAACGGTTTTCTCATTGGACCGCTGATCGCAGCGATGTTCATGGTGACCTGGGAGATCCTCGCCGCATCGCGGCGGGCATCGCCGGAGCCGGGAACGTAGGGGCCAAATCGCGGGCGATGCGCTACGCTTGCGGTGAATCGACATGGGGACGGTCATGACCAGACAGGCAGCGGCGGTGCCGAGCGAAACGCAGACGGCGGACGCGGCCTTGCGGGCGCGGGCGGCCCTCGTGGTGCCCGGCGGGATGTGGGGTCATCTCAACGCGGCGCGGTTGCCGGACGGCTATCCGCAATTCTTCGCCTCGGCGGAGGGGTGCCGTATCCGCGACGTCGACGGGCGCGAATATATCGATTTCATGTGCAGCTGGGGGCCGGTGCTGCTCGGCCACCGCCATCCCGAGGTCGAGGCGGCGGCGCAGGCGCAGGCGGCGCGGGGCGACTGCTTGAACGGCCCCGGCGAGGTCATGGTGGATCTGGCGGAGGACTTCGTGGCCATGGTACCGCATGCGGACTGGGCCATGTTCCAGAAGAACGGCGGCGATGCCACCACGGCCTGCGTGACCATCGCCCGCGCCGGCACCGGCCGGCGCAAGGTGCTGGTGGCGCGCGGCTCCTATCACGGCGCGCTGCCCTGGTGTTCGCCAAGCGTGGCCGGCGTCACCAGCGAGGACCGCGCGCACTTGCTCCACTTCCACTACAACGACGTGGCGAGCCTGCATGCCGCCGTCGCTGCGGCGGGCAACGATCTCGCCGCCATCCTGGTGACCGCCTTCCGCCACGACATGGGCCGCGACCTCGAATGGCCGACGGCGGAGTTTGCGAAAGCCGCGCGCGCGGCCTGCGACGAAGCCGGCGCCGCGCTGATCATCGATGAAGTCCGTGCCGGCCTGCGGCTCGATATCAAAGGGAGCTGGGAGGCGCTCGGCGTGCGCCCGGACCTCGCCGCCTGGAGCAAGGCGATCGCCAACGGCCATGCGCTGGCGGCCGTCACCGGCAACGACAAGTTTCGCGACGCCGCGGCAAAAGTCTTCGTCACCGGCTCGTTCTGGTGCGGCGCCGTGGCGATGGCGGCGGCCCGCGCCACGCTGCGGATCGCGCGCGACACCGACGTGCCCGGGCATATCCACGCGATGGGCCTGCGGCTGCGCGAGGGGCTGGCGACGCTGGCCGACCGGCACGGCATCGCCATCCGGCAGAGCGGCCCGCCGCAGATGCCGTTGATGCTGTTCGATGATGATCCGGAGGTCCGCAAGGGCCGCGCGTTCTGCTCGGCGGCGCTGCGCCACGGCGCGTTCTTTCATCCGCAGCACAATATGTTCTTGTCATCAGCGCATCGCGCTGCCGATATCGACGAAGCGCTGGATGCGGCGGAGCATGGCTTCAGGGCGGTGCTATCCGCCTCCGCCGCGCGCACCTGAACCATCAACGTCATTGCGAGCTCCGCGAAGCAATCCATTTTGCCCAGCGAAGCAAGAATGGATTGCTTCGCTTCGCTCGCAATGACGAAGGGGCGCGAATGCGCCCGTTCCAGGAAGAAGGGCAAGTCGCCTCGGGCGGCCCTAAAAACAAAAATATCGAAAACAACCCCATGCAAAGGAGTCCTATCGGTGCTATGGTACCGCATTTCGCGTCTGACGGCTGGTTCGCCACCGCCGCGGGCCCGCTTCTCGGCGCGGGCTAGACTAGGATCCGGATCTGCCGAACAGCACATGCCCCGATCGCCACATGCGCTCGCAGACGGCGCCGGCGAATTTCGTCCGTTGTTCGGGCGCCATCGGCGTGAACATGGCGTGGGACAGAATTTCGGAGATGCTCCTGTTGCCGTCGGCCTGCTCCAGCAGCAAGGCTTCCGATCGCGATATCGGGGTCACCACGTCCCCGTGCGGCGAGGGGCGCGTCAGGATCAATGCGTTGGCGTCACCGCCAAGCCTGGTGCCGGCGCGTATGAGCGGGACATAGGACAGGTAATCGTCGGTATCGAAACGGGTCAGGAAGCGCGCGCTTTCGGGCTTTCTGACGAAAAAGTCGTGCCGTGAGTTGATCAGGGTGAGATTGTCGACGACGGCCCACTGCTCCGCCGCCGGCAGCGCCAAGACCCGTTCCAGCATCGCTCCGCCAAAATACCGATCGGCGCAGTAGAGGGCGTTGTCGCTCCAGCCGAAGAAAACCAGCCCGGCCGTTTCAATGAACTGCATGATCTCCGGCACCGCGTAGGCCCGATCCTGCGGGTGAAGCAGCATGTCCACGATGCCCGCATCGTCGGCGAGGTCATTGGGCAGTTTGCCGGTCGGCGAGATCAGGTAATGGTACGACGGGACGAACTTCAGAAGCTCACGGGCGATCCCGAGCCCCTTGGCATCGGGGCCGGCGCCCAGCCGCCGCAGGATATCCTGGACCAGATAGACGCCGGCGCGCCCGGCCTTGCCGTACAGCATGATGGCCATGCTGCCCGAGGGATCGAGCACATCGGCGAGTGCCTTCAGTCCAGCGTCGGGATCGGGCAGGTGATGCAGCACGCCGGTGCAAATGATCAGGTCGAAGGCGCGATTCATCGCGCCGACGTCCAGCAGGCTCATTTGCCGAAGTTCGAGGTTGGTGAGGCGGTGCCGCTCGCGATGACGGTTCGAATGCGCGAGGCTGGCCTCGGAAAGATCGATGCCGACGACGGAACAATCGGGGTTGTTGAGCGCGATCAGAGCCGCCTGGGAAGAGCCGCAACCGGCGCACAGGATGCGCAGGTCCTGCCGGGGCCGGCCCTCGGGCCACAACTGAACGCCCGCAAATCTGGGGTCACAGGTCAGCGGTCCCCATCGTTTCAGGAATTCCCCGGCGTCGTCAATTGGCGGCGGATAGCTGTACGCCTCGTACTGCTGCCTGACCGCCTCCGTAACTGCGTCTTCCATGGCGTGACCCTAGATCGACCCGATCCGGCCGGCAACACTTCGGGGCGCGGGAACACGCTCCGGCTTTCAGCCTATCCATGTGTCGTAGTCGTCATGCGAGCAGAGTGAGAACCAGAGGAGGATTTCCACGGCGAGGGCACTATAGCGTAGCCCGACATGGCAGGACTGGAATCCGGCACCTTTCGGGAATGACCGCATGGCGAATGGGCGCCTGCGTGCGCGATGAACTCCAACTCTGTGGGTTGCCGCGCGGCGGTGTCAGGGCGCCCGCACCTTGATGCCGCCGAGAGCGTTGGCGGCCTTGGCGAAATCCTGGTCGAAGCTGATGAAGGCCTCACAGCCTTCCGCGCCGGCCAGATGCAGGCCATCCGCAAAGTTCATGTCCTGCCGCATCCAGGTCAACGCCTTCGCCGCGGCGGCGGCATCTTCCATGCTGACGCGCGGCAGCCCGGCAAAATCGGAAAGGGCCCTGGCGCACCGGGCAACAGAAAATCCATAGACGCTCCGCAACACCGACGCGGTCTCCAGCAGGACCGTGGTGCAGACGAAGACGTCATCATTATCGATCAGCCTGCGCGCCCGGGCAGCCTGTGCGGGATCGTCTGCCACGAGATAGCGGACGATGAGATCAGTATCGATTGCGAGCATGCCGCCGCTTCGCCTCGGCGGCGATCCCCGCCGTCATGTCCGCTATCGACTTGGCCGGCCCCTTATGGGGCAGGGAGCCGAATACGTCTTTCGGCCGGGTGGGCGCAAAGACGTGCTTCGCCTTCAGCAGCACGCCCTCGATGGTATCCTCCACCGTCAGTTCCGTTCCGGCGGGCCAGCGCAGTCGCTCCCTGATCGCCTTGGGCAATATCACCTGGCCCTTGGTCGATACGATGGTGGTCAGCTTCTGCTTGGCGGACATGACAGCTTCTTCCGGTAAGATAGAAGTAAGATTGGAGGCGAGGCCGAATTGCAAGATTATCCACGCCGAAAGCTGACCCGCCGCATTGGTTGAACTCCGGTATCGGCGGATGACGCTGCGCTAATCCACCTACGCGCACCAGGACTAACCGATCATTAACCATACGAGCCCATGATTTGAGGCGAATTCGGGTGGGCAAGCGCGAGCCATGGCTGGTTTGTCACCGCGATGGCTCTTTTATTCTGCTGACCGGAGATGGGAAAGATCTCGCGACTGGGCTTTAGACGCAGGGAACGCAGGTGACCGAAGCACCGGACAGGGAAACGCAAGCGGATACACAGCCCGAGGCCGCGCCGCAGGTGGCCTCGAGCCGGGTGCCGATGATCGCGGTGTCGCTGGCCGCCCTGGCCGTCATCGGCGCCGCCACCGCCAATTCCCTGCCGAATTTCGGCGGCTTCTCTCTGCCGGACTTCCATCAGGTCGCTTTGCCAGGCGTCGATCAACTCTCCCTGCCGGACTTCAGCCGCTTCTCCCCGCCGAATTTCAATCGCGTCGCCGCACCGCCTCCGCCTGACCCGGTTCCGGTCCTCGTACCGGATCCGGTTGTCAGGGCGGGACTGCGGGACATTCAGATGTCGCAGCAGCAAAACGCCGATGCGTTGCTGGCGCTGACGCAGAGCGCCGCCATCCAGCAGGCGGACTTGAAAAGAATAACCCGTCAGCTCGCCGTGCTGACGGCGCAGGTGAGCTCCCTGCAGAACCCGGTGACGCCGCCGCTGACGACTTCCAGCATCCTGCCGTCGGCGGCTTCCGGCATCCTGCCGTCGGTGACTTCCAGCATCCCGCGTCGGAATCCTCGCGCGCGGGTCGTCCAGGCGTCACGAAAAGTAGTCCCTCCGGTTCTTCCTCCAACTCTTCCGCCACTTCCCAAGCCTGCCGGTCCTGTTTCGGTAGGAGGCGCTCCGCTGAATCCAGCGCCGACAGCCGGCGCGGACGCAAGCTAACGCGCAGCTGGGTAGGGCGTGATAGCCAGCGGGTCGCGCGAATGCGCGCCCGATGATAAACTCGGCGTATTGCGCCGACCGAATTGTGTGATAGGGCGGATTACGCTTACGCTCATTCGCGTTAGGGATTTGCGACCTTTAGCCGATCCATCCATCGCATTCGGCATGCGAGCCGATCCAGAACCGGACTGGTATCCATTCTTGTGCTATACGCTGCGTATTCCAGGGGCGGAGTCGGGGGGGCCTTCGGTTCGGTCAAGAGGCCGGTGGTTTCGTTGCGTCGTGACGGATGAAGGCCGATATGGATAGAGAAGACGCGCGCGATGGAGAGGGAAATGGCAGCACCGAGGCGAACGGCGGCGGTAGGGGTCGAAGTCGTCAGCGACCCCACCGTCATGAGCGGAGAGCCTGTCGTACGCGGCACGCGCATCCTGGCGGCGACGATCCTGAGCTACCTCCGATCCGGATGTTCCGCCGAGCAGATTTTCAGGGACTACCCCAGCCTGCCCGTCGACGGGATCGATGCCGTTGCCCGCTGGGCCGAGACCACTTACGGGCCTGAGTGGAAGTCGGCGGACGTGCCGGCCCCCCACCATTGAAGGATCGCTTTCTCATCGACGAGTGTCTCAGTGGCGATCTTGTCGCGACCGCGAAGGCGCGCGGCCATGAGGCCGACTACGTCCCGCATATCGGCAAGGGCGGCTGGCAGGACTGGAATCTGGTGCCCTTCGCGGTCGAGAACGACTACATCATCGTCACCCTCAACCGCCGGGACTTTCTCAAGCAGCACGCCAACCTGGCAGTTCATCCGGGTCTCGTGATCCTCATGCCCCAGGCGCCCAGGGACCTGCGGCTGCATCAGGCCGGCCTGTTCGAAAGGGCGCTCGACGATCGAGAGCCAGACATAACCGCCATCCGTTTCAACGGCGAGGGCACCGTAGCCTAGCCGACCCGAACCGACCAGTAACGTCCGACTTTCTTGAACTGCAGAGATGGATAGCGCGGATCGCGTTTCAGAAGCTCAAAATTCGCGTCGGCCAGCTTTCGAACCGGAAGCGACAAAGCCTCGTAGGCGGCCCAGAATTTTGGTGAAGTGGAATGCCTCACAAATCGCGCGAGCGCCCGGCGCGATGTGCGGCGAGAGCCTCTTCCGCATGGGCATCCCGCTTGCCGGCGCCGATGTCCCGCTCAATCGCGGCGTCGAATTGCCGGGCGTCGAAGGCCTCGAACCAGGCACGAAATCGCACCAGCTCGCGCGGCGCAAGCTGCTCGACGGCGTTCTCGATGTCTTCGGCGGTGGTCATGTCGGCAACATAGCATTTGCGCCGGCTGCGGAAAAGGACAGTAGGATGGGTTCAGCCCTTTGCGAAACCCATCGAGGCTAGAACACCGATTGATGGGTATCGCTTCGCTCCACCCATCCCACGGGCTACAGATTTTTTTTAGACGCAATTTCGTTAGCATCCAGAATTTCGAGAAACTCATTTTCGCTGTACTCCCGAAGTCTCTTTGTCATCTTTACTCCTGACGCCTTTAAGATTGCTTCAAGAGCATATTCGGACTCGTTCTTACCCGAAAATACAGATGAATAAATTGCGCGAAAAAAGCGGCGCCATGTTTCGACCTCTTCGTTTAAAACAATTATGCGTCTCTGCATATATACACGCGTGCGCATCAATCGGGCTCTTAGGTCCTCCACACCGCTCAGAGCGGTTTTCTGAAGGTCCTCTACTTTCGCCCTGAGTGCTTCGGTCTCGGAAGCGAGCTGCTTTCGTTGGACCGTCATTGTAAGTGCGAATGCGAGATAGACGAGAGCCGTAAAAATAGAATTGAAAAATGTGGTAAGGTCCCAAAATTGGCGCTCAGCGGATGTTGTATCTTTGAAGGACGTTATCGTAGAGCTGGAACTTGTGCGAATTTGATCCCTAAACAGCTGAGCTCGAACCTCCAAGAACACAATCGTCTCTTTGGCAGGCGGGATGGTCTTCAGCTTGATTTGACTTGTTCGAGAAGTGTTTAGAATTTCAAAAGCAACGGCGCCATCTTGCGAAATGGCACCAACTCCGTCGGATGAATCGACGAAGATTGAGACTTCATCGATTGGGCGTCGTGAGAAATTCTTTATTGAAAACAAATAGCCATTATTCTTATATAGGCTCGTATATCGATAGCTGATTTCGACTGGTGACAGAAGGATCTGTTCGGCTAGAATTGGAAACCAATAAAGTAGGAATGCAATTAGCAGGGCGACAGACACGCTTTTCAGGATGTCCAACGTGGAGAGTTTTACCTTATCTCGCTTCGATTCCGTCTTAGTATTCGTCGGCATTTACGTGTCTCACGTTTGATATTTCGAGCGCAGAAAATGAGCCGTACTAAGATGCAGAACCTCGACTTATGTGGTCGCGAATTTCGACTTAAGATCAAATATTTCGGCGCGAGGAGCGATTGTCCTTAGCATGCGTCGCTGGAGGGGTCGCCACTTTGAGGGTGATCTCCGACATAACCGCATGAATCGCACAGTACCTTTATCCCTAGAGGAATCAGGGTAGCTTCTTTGCATGCCACGCAGGGGATATCGAGAAAGCTTGGTTTTCTGCGATGAGGCCGCATGGACTTTTGAAATTCGTCGTTGAGAGTCTTTACCCGGGCTACGGCCGCTGTTCTCTCGATTTGAGATTGTACGCGTTCAAAACAAATTTCTGCGGCTTCAGAGCTTATTAGGAACTCCATAGAGATATCCTCGGGAGACTCGAGTTCCAGTGCTCTTTCAAAATCGATAAGAAATTCAGATGCAAAAACTTTTGCCTGATGCTCAGCCGACTCTGAAGCGCGAGTCTTCGAAATTTCGGTTGTTCCTCCTATGCCGGTGACGCGGTTGTCGATGACGCCCTCGGTGGCGTGCATCACTCCATGACCAAGTTCATGCGCAAGGGTCATTCGAGCCCGACCGTCACCCCAACTTGCCTTCTGGTCGACGGACCGTTTTGCCGTTATCTTGACCGCGCCATTCACAAGCTCGGTCGTTGCATCCTTGTCGTCGAGTATGTGGTCGTCAACGACCTCATAGATCAAGACTCGCTCTCCGTAGAGAGTTGGAAGCTTCCCTGATCTCAGAATTTTTCGGATGTCTAGGGGCCATCGCCTGTCATTGCCGTAATAAGCCTTCGTCCGAGCGGCGACGTCACGACACTCTATATTAGAGCGTCGCTTTACGCGGCGATCATCTTCAGACATATCTGATTACCT
>LNFM01000388.1_pt1 | contig 123437 bp, 114 predicted proteins | sample 596031 | NCBI WGS metagenome assembly LNFM01 (sample SAMN04254537, study PRJNA301005) | activated carbon metagenome | isolation source: dual media filters at the Ann Arbor, Michigan drinking water treatment plant | place: USA: Ann Arbor | reverse complement strand
ATTACCTCGCGTCAACTCACGAACACCCAGTCGTGCTCCCGCACGTATCGCACTTCATGCACGTCCCGTTCCGCACCAGCGAGAAATGCCCGCATTCGCCGCACATCTCGCCCTCATAGCCCTTGGCCTTCGCCTCCGCCCGGCGTTCGGCCTTGGACGGCGCGGCCTGGGCGGCGGCGCCCGCCTTGCTCCATTGCAGCGCTTCCAGTTTTTCCGTCGGCGACAGGTCGTGGCTTACTTCCTGCTTCAGCGCCACTGCGCCTTCCACCGCGTCGGAGGCGCGGCTGGTCGGGCCGTGGGAGGAGAGGGAGGTGATGGAAGAAGTCACCCCACCCCGGCTCGCGTCGCTCGCCGACCCTCCCCCTGCAGGGGAGGGTGAAGAGCTGCGCATCACCACGAGGTTGTCGGTGCGCGAGCGGGTCAGGCCCTTCGACAGGTACTTGTTGTTGGGCTGCTCCGGCGGCTTGCCTTCCTCGACGCCCTTGCCCATGGCGTCGAAATTGGACTCGCTGGGATCGACATGGGCGAGGTCGAAGCGGCCCATGTAGCTGACCGCGAGTTCGCGGAACACGTAGTCGAGGATCGAGGTCGCGTATTTGATTGAGTCGTTGCCCTGCACCGGGCCCGCGGGTTCGAAGCGGGTGAAGGTGAAGGCGTCGACATACTCCTCCAGCGGCACGCCGTATTGCAGGCCGAGCGACACCGCGATGGCAAAATTGTTGATGAAGGAGCGCAGCGCCGCGCCTTCCTTGTGCATGTCGATGAAGATCTCGCCGATCCGGCCGTCGTCATATTCGCCGGTGCGCAAGTAGACCTTGTGGCCGCCGACCACCGCCTTCTGGGTATAGCCCTTGCGGCGGTCCGGCATCTTCTCGCGTTCGCGCATCACGATGATGCGCTCGACCAGCCGCTCCACGACCTTTTCCGAGAGCTGCGCGGTGCGCGCGGCCATCGGCTTGTCGTAGAAGGCTTCGACGGCATCCTCTTCCTCGTCGTCGTCGCTGATCAGCTGCGAGTTCAGCGGCTGCGACAGCTTCGAGCCGTCGCGGTAGAGCGCGTTGGCCTTCAGCGCGAGTTTCCAGGACAGGAGATAGGCGGACTTGCAGTCCTCCACCGTGGCGTCGTTCGGCATGTTGATGGTCTTGGAGATCGCGCCCGAGATGAACGGCTGCGACGCCGCCATCATGCGGATGTGGCTTTCCACCGAGAGGTAGCGCTTGCCGATCTTGCCGCAGGGATTGGCGCAGTCGAACACGCTGTAGTGCTCGGCCTTCAGATGGGGGGCGCCTTCCACCGTCATCGCGCCGCAGATGTGCACGTTGGCGGCCTCGATCTCGCGCTTGGAGAAGCCGACCGCGGCGAGCAGGTCAAAGCCGGGGGCGGCAATGGCTTCCGGGGCGATGTTCAGCGTTGTGCGCAGGAAATCCTCGCCAAACGTCCACTTGTTGAAGGCGAACTTGATGTCGAACGCGGTGGGGAGGGCGGCTTCCACCTTGGCCAGGGCTTCGTCCGTAAAACCCTTGGCTTTCAAGGTGGAAACGTTGATCGCCGGCGCGTTGGAGAGCGAGCCGTGGCCGACGGCATAGGCCTCGATCTCGGCGATGTCGCTCTCGCGGTAGCCGAGCGCGCGCAGCGCCTCTGGGACAGCGCGGTTGATGATCTTCCAGTAGCCGCCGCCGGCCAGCTTCTTGAATTTCACCAGCGCGAAATCAGGCTCGATGCCGGTGGTGTCGCAATCCATCACGAGACCAATGGTGCCGGTCGGCGCCACCACGGTCGTCTGCGCATTGCGGTAGCCGTGCAGCTCGCCCAGTTCCAGCGCTCTGTCCCAGGCGTGCTTGGCGCGCTCGACGATTTCGGTCTGCGGCACGCTGGCGTAATCCAGCGGCACCGGCGAGACGGCTAGCGCCTCGTAACCGCGCGATTCGCCGTGCGCGGCGCGGCGGTGGTTGCGGATCACCCGCAGCATGTGGCCGGCGTTCTTCTTGTAGCCGGGGAAGGGGCCGAGCTCTTTCGCCATCTCCGCCGAGGTGGCGTAGCTGGTGCCGGTCATGATCGCGCTCAGCGCGCCGCACAGCGCGCGGCCTTCCTTGGAGTCGTAGGACAGACCCATGGTCATCAAGAGGCCGCCGATGTTCGCAAAACCGAGGCCGAGGGTGCGGAATTCGTAGGACAGCTCCGCGATCGCCTTCGATGGAAACTGCGCCATCATCACGGAGATTTCGAGCACTACGGTCCAGAGCCGGCAGAGGTGCTCGTAAGCTGCGACGTCGAACAGCTTGGTCGTGGTGTTGTAGAAGGTGATGAGGTTGGCGGAGGCCAGGTTGCAGGCGGTGTCGTCCAGGAACATGTATTCCGAGCACGGATTGGACGCGCGGATATCGCCCGACGCCTTGCAGGTGTGCCAGTCGTTCATGGTGGTGTTGAAGTGCAGGCCGGGATCGGCGCTGGCCCAGGCGGCGTGGCCGATTTTTTCCCAGAGGTCGCGGGCCTTGAGAGTTTTCGTGATCTTCTTGCTGGTGCGTCCGATCAGGTTCCAGTCGCCGTCGGTCTCGACCGCGCGGAGGAAATCGTCCTTCAAGGATACCGAGTTGTTGGAGTTCTGACCTGATACGGTGAGGTAGGCCTCGGAATCCCAGTCGGTGTCGTAGACCGGGAAATCGATCTCCTTGTAGCCCTGCTTGGCGAACTGGATGACGCGCTTGATCATGCCGTCGGCGACCATGGCGCGGCGCGCGAGTTTGATTTCGCGGCGCAGGGCAGGGTTCTTCTCGGGGTCGAAGCAGTCGTCGCCGCTTCCCTCGCAGTTGACGCAGGCCTTCAGCACGGCCTTCAGATGCCGCTGGTTCAGCTTGGAGCCGGTGACGAGGGCGGCGACCTTCTGCTCTTCCTTCACCTTCCAGTCGATATAGGTCTCGATGTCGGGGTGATCGGCGTCGACCACCACCATCTTGGCGGCGCGGCGGGTGGTGCCGCCCGACTTGATGGCGCCGGCGGCGCGGTCGCCGATCTTGAGAAAGCTCATCAGGCCCGAGGAGCGGCCCCCGCCGGACAGCCGTTCGCCTTCGCCGCGCAGCCGCGAGAAGTTGGAGCCGGTGCCGGAGCCGTATTTGAACAGGCGCGCCTCGCGCACCCACAGGTCCATGATGCCGCCCTCGTTGACGAGGTCGTCATTGACGCCCTGGATGAAGCAGGCGTGCGGCTGCGGATGCTCGTAGGCCGATTTCGACTTCGTCAGCTTGCCGGTGAAGGGATCGACGTAGTAGTGGCCCTGGCCGGGGCCGTCGACGCCGTAGGCCCAGTGCAGGCCGGTGTTGAACCACTGCGGCGAATTCGGCGCCACCATCTGCTTGGCGAGCATGAAGCGCAGCTCGTCGAAGAAGGCCTGGGCGTCCTCCTCGGAATTGGCAAAATAGCCGCCCTTCCAGCCCCAATAGGTCCAGCAGCCGGCGAGGCGGTCGAACACCTGCCGGGCCGAGAGTTCGCTGACATAGCGCTCGGCCTCGGGCAGGGTGGCCAGCGCCTCGGTGTCAGGCACCGAGCGCCACAGCCAGGACGGCACGGTCTCCTCCTCGACCTTCTTCAGGCGGGCCGCGACGCCCGCCTTGCGGAAATACTTCTGGGCCAGGACATCGGAGGCGACCTGCGACCAGAACTCCGGCACCTCGACGTTTTCCAGGCGGAACACCACGGAGCCGTCGGGGTTGCGGATCTCGGATGTCGTCAATCTGAAATCAATGCCGGCATAGGGTGACTGGCCCTGGGTGGTGTTGCGTCGTTCGATTCGCATGGTCGTGCCCCGTTCGAGTTGACCGGACCGCGTTGCACCGCGGCGCCGGCTTGTTTCCTTGAGCGAACCGTCGGCCACCTCGGTGGTTCGATCGTCCGCCAGCGGCCGGTGGATCCAGCCTGTTCTCTCTGCTCTCTCCGCGCAGGATCGATGCGAACACCGATCCTGTCGTCTCAACGCCCCGCTTCGTCACCCCCCGGCCATTTTGGCCGGTTTTTGTCGCCCTGAAAGCCCCTGAATTCTTCCGAAGAATTCCCGGGAATTCAGGGCAAGAAAACCCATCCCCCGCGCCCCCCAGGGCGATCGGAATGGTCATTCTGGAACCCTGTCAGGGAGCGTTCGGCGGGACTGAAAACCACCCGGCACCGAACGATCCAAAACTAGGCCGACTCCATCGCGCCCGTCAAGGATTAGTACGAGTTCCTGAATCAAACACTAAATATGGTGCAAATTGGGGAAAACCAGAGGCCGCCCGGCCGCTCTGATGGGCCCAAGTATCAGTGAGTCCTCAGAGATTCCCAAGCGAAAAAATCTTCCGGGGCGAGGCGGATCGGGCTTCACCCCGCTGTTCACAGGGCAACTATATTTTGCGCCCTCGAGGCGTGTTTGGGGTTGCTCCGGGAAGACTCACGTCCGCCTTGGGATGTCCGGGCAGGCATGCCCGCCGGCGCATGGCTTCACGCCGGGATAACCGGCATGGTGCCGCCGATTCCTCTGGTCCCATTTACCCATGACAGATGCAGAGCCGACCGGCGCGCGTGCGCCGATCACGCCGGCGGGCCTGATGTTCCTCGCCATCACCTCGGTCGGCTGGGGATTCAACTGGCCAGTGACCAAATACCTGCTGAACGAGCTGCCGCCGCTGACCATGCGCGGCACGACAGGCGTGATCGGCGCCGGCCTGCTGGCGCTGCTGGCGCTGTTCTCCGGCCAGAGCCTGCGCGTGCCCCGCGCGATGTGGCCGCGGCTGGTGCTGGCGGCGATGCTCAACGTCGCGCTGTGGATGGCGCTGATGGGGCTGGCATTGCTGTGGCTGCCGGCCAGCGAGGCCGCGCTGATCGCCTACACCATGCCGATCTGGGCCTCGATCCTGGCCTGGCCGGTGCTCGGCGAGCGGCCCAATCTGTTGCGGGTGATTTCGCTTGTGATGGCGTTCGCCGGCCTCGCCTCGATCATGGGCGGCAATGGTCTGGCGGCCAGCGTGGAAAAATGGCCGGGAATCGTCATGGCGCTCGGCGGCGCCGTCGGCTTTGCCGTCGGCACGGTGCTGGCGAAGAAGCTGCCGCTCGATCTGCCGCCGCTGTCGGCTGCCGCCTGGCAGATCGGGATCGGCTGCCTGCCGGTCGCCATCGTCGGCTGGCTGGTCGAGACCACCGACATCATGGCGCTGTCCCATCTCGGCTGGATCCTGCTGTTCTATTCGACCGTCATCCAGTTCTGCGTGGCCTATGTGGCCTGGTTCGCCGCACTCGCCCGGCTGCCGGCCTCGGTGGCGGCGATCGGCACCATGGCGGTGCCGGTGATCGGCGTCGCGGCATCCGCGGTGGCCTTGGGGGAGCCGCTCGGCCTCGGCCAGATCGCCGCGCTGGTGTTCACGCTGGCCGGCGTGGTGCTGGCGACGCGGTCATGAAAGCTCTGCCAACGAGGCGCGCGGTGTTCGGCATCTCGCCGCTCGGCCTGACCTTCCTCGCCGTCACCTCGGTGGGCTGGGGACTGAACTTCCCGATCATGAAGAACCTGCTCTCGGAGTGGCCGCCGCTGTCGTCGCGCGGGCTGTGCGGCATCATCGGCGCCGCGGCGCTGGCGCTGTTTGCGCTGGCGCGGCGGCAGAGTCTGGCGGTGCCGCGGCCGATGTGGTCGCGGCTGCTGCTGGTATCGATGCTGACGATCGGCGGCTGGGTCGCCTTCATGGGGCTGGCGCTGCTGTGGCTCAATGCCAGCGAGGCCGCGGTGCTCGGGATTTCGATTCCGGTGTGGGTGGCGCTGCTGGCATGGCCGATCCTGGGCGAGCGGCTGTCGCCGGCGCGCGCGATCTCGCTGGCGGTGGCGCTTGCCGGCATCACGGTCCTGATCGGCGGCAACGGCCTCGAGGCCAGCCTCGAGAAGCTGCCGGGCCTCCTGTTCGCGCTGGCCGGCGCGGTCTGCGTCGCGCTCGGCACCGTGCTGACCAAGCATTTTCCGCTGGCGATGCCGCCGCTGTCGCTGGCGGCGTGGCAGATCGGCATCGGCTGCCTACCGATCGCCATCGTGGGGCTCGCGGTCGAGCAGCCGCATGTCGCGGCGCTCTCCGCCGTCGGCTGGGCGTCGATGCTGTACATGACGCTGATCCAGTTTTGCCTGTGCTACGTCTGCTGGTTCGCAGCCCTGGAGCGATTGCCGGCGGCGACCGCCTCGATCGGCACGCTGCTGGTGCCCGTCATCGGCGTGCTCGCCGCCGGCGCGATGCTGCACGAGCCGCTCGGCGTGCGCGAGATCACCGCGCTGGTGGTCACGCTCGGCGGCGTCACCATGGCGCTGCGCTCGTGACGAAAAAGGACGGCGCACCGGAATGCGCCGTCCCTTGTATTGTTTCTCTGCTACCGAATGCGTTACGGGCAGGGGTGCCGCTGGCCGTCATAACCCAGATACGTTCCTGACCGCACATCGTACGAGCGAAAACGCCGCCTGCAGTACTCGACATCGTCGCCGCCCGGGGCCACCGCGACAACGGGCTCATCGTAATAGCCGTCGTCATAATAGCCGTACGGCGTTCCGTAATAGCCGTAGTTCTGCGACGCGAAGGCGCCACCGATGATCCCACCGGCCACCAGGCCGGGGACAAAGCCGCCGCCGCGATAATGGCGCCGGTGGCCGTAGCCGCCGCCGTGCCACTGCCGGCCGCCGCCCTGCCAGTTTCCGCCGCCGCTGTAGCGCGGTCCGGGGGCTACGCCGCCGACAAATCCGCCACCGCCACCGCCGAGCTTGGTGCCGACGCCACCGCCGCCGCCGGCAAAACCACCACCGCCGCCGCCGGCGCGGAAACCGCCACCGCCGCCGCCGATCGCGGCACCGCCGCCCATGCCTCCGCCGCCGCCACCTACGGCGACTCCACCGCCGCCGCCGCCACCACCGCCACCCAACTTAGTGCCCATCTGGGCAAAGCTCGCGGTGGGCGCTGCCAGAGGCAGCATCAGGGCTATCGCAGCGGCAGCACTCAAAACTTTAAGACTGGTCATTATCGATTGGCTCCATTTACGGGACTGGTTCTAGAACCCTCTGACAGGGCGGACGTTCCCGAGCCCCGCCCCATTTGCGCGCGGCCAACACTGTCAGCACGGAACTGTAGGTGGAATGAACGGATTGCAACCATTCCGCGACGGCAGATCACACAAAGTTGTTGCCATTCCGGTTCGTTGGCGGGCTGGCCCCAGCCCCGGGCCTGAACTGGACAATCCGGCCGTCGGATGGCATCAGAGCCCCAGTGATCTCGAACCGGCCCAGCGCATGAAACTGTTTCTGCTCAAGCTCTTCACATGGTGGAACGGCCAGACCTTCGGCACGCAATTGTGGACCTGGCGGTTCGGCGAACTCGTCGGCAGTGACGAGCAGGGCAACCTCTATTACCGCACCAAGGGCCGCAAGATCGATCCATCGCTCGGCTTCGAGCGGCGCTGGGTGATCTATAATGGCTATGCCGAGGCCACCCGGGTGCCGCCGTCCTGGCACGGCTGGCTGCATCACACCGTCGACGTCGCGCCGACCGAGGAGAGCTACAGCCCCCGCGAGTGGGAAAAGCCGCACCTCCCCAACCTGACGGGGACACCGGCGGCCTACCGTCCGTCGGGCTCGACGCTGGCCAGCGGCCGCCGTCCCCCGGCCACCGGCGACTACCAGCCCTGGACGCCCGGGAACTGAGCCTTTACGAGCCACTCGCGCCGCAGCCTGTGAATAACGGGAACAGCGGGGACATCTGTCATCGCATCCTTGAGCCCAAGCCGCACTCATGGCTCAATTCACCATCTTACGGAGATGGAGGACCATCGCGTCGGTTCGGGCAACAGTTCGCGACTGCCCCGATATGCAGCGGCTGCCGATCAGGATGTGGCTGGGAAATAGGCCCCCGGCGCTGAGATCCTGAAATCGCCCGTCAATGTGGAGCCGCCGTAGGATAAGGAAAGGCCGTCCGGGAAACCGGGCGGCCTTTTTCTTGTGTGCCTTCGAGCGAGCCGTTGTTTGGCGGCCACGGCGTCGCAGCGGTCATGGAGCCATGCCGCCGAGGGCCGTCGCCGCGGGAACCCGAGCCCACCCGGCGCGTTAGCGGGCAGACTTCAAGCGTCCACGAAAGGCCGTCAGATGACCGAAAATACCCGTGCGCGGGTGCGAGTCGCGGCGCTGATTTTTTCGATGGTCAATGCCGTCGTTTTCGGCATCGGCATCGTCGCGATCCTGAGCATTCCGACGCTGGCGGCGCAGGCATCGTTCTGGATCCCCGCGGTGATCGTGGCCAGCTTGTTGCTCTCACCCCTGCTGTCCTGGCTGGTGGCGCCGATGATGATGCTGCGGTTCAGGCACGCACGTGACTTCGTTCACGCCCGCCGCCATCGCTAAACGGTCAAGGCGCCATTCAGGGCGATGGGGTCGCGTGTGCTGACTTGGTTCGCGCGGCGGCGCGGGCGATCATCTCACCACGGCGCAGTTGCGACGCCGCGATCTTCTCTTTCATGAGAGCCAGAACTTCCGGCGGCGCGGTGTCGGGCGAGCCGGCATTGAACGGCGGCGCCGGATTGTATTCGAGCCGCAGCTGGATCGCTTCCGCGGTGCGGCGGTCCACCAGCAGCGACACCAGCGTCAGCGCAAAGTCGATCCCCGCGGTCACGCCGCCGCCGGTGACCCGGTTGCGGTCGACGCAGACCCGGGTCCTGGTTGGCGTCGCCCCGAAGGCCGAAAGAAAATCCATCGCCGTCCAGTGCGTCGCCGCGCGAAAACCCCGCAGCAGTCCGGCGGCGCCCAGCACCAGCGATCCCGTGCATACCGAGGTGATGTATTTGGCTTCCGCCGCCTGCTTGCGCAGGAACGCCAGCATCTCCTCGTCATTGATCATGTCGTCGGTGCCGAACCCGCCGGGCACGCAGATCACGTCGAGTTGCGGGCAATCCGCGAAGCTGACGGTCGGCGTGATCGTCAGCACCGAGTCACTGGCCACCGGCTCGATCCGTTTCCAGATCAGATGCACCTCGGCGCCGGGCACGCTGGAGAACACCTGCAGCGGCCCGGTGAAGTCGAGTTGGGTCACCCGTGGGAACACGACGATGCCGATCTGGAGCGGGGACATGGTGAGAGCCTTTGAAGTTTCTGCCTGAGATGTCCGGCTTGCGAAGTTCTGCTTGACCGGCCGATTCTGCCATGGTGGCGTTGCGTCCGAAATGCCATATTTCCCTCATTTCAGGACAGGGCCAACATCATGATCGGCGTGCTCGTGTTTCCGGATTTCCAGTTGCTGGACGCCGCAGGGCCGATTTCGGCGTTCGAGATCGCCGCCCGCTTCGCCGGGCTGACGCCCTCGATCAAGGTGCTGGCGGTGAAGCCGGGTCCGGCTCGCAGTTCTTCCGGCGTCGAACTACTGGCGCGCGGCCTCAAACCATCGGCTGCGATCACCACACTGATCGTGGCCGGCGGCGAGGGCGTGCGTATTGCGGCGGCTTGCAAGACGACGATTGGCTTTGTGCGGGCACTCGCAAGACGCGGCGTCCGCGTCGCCAGCGTCTGCTCCGGCGCCTACATCCTGGCGGAAGCCGGCGTGCTCGACGGCCGCCGCGCCACCACGCACTGGCAGCGCACCCGGCATTTTCTGAAGACCTTTCCGAAGATAAGACTGGAGCCGGACCGGATTTTCGTGCGCGACGGCAATATCTGGAGTTCGGCCGGCATCAGTGCCGGCATCGATCTGGCGCTGGCGCTTGTTGCCGAGGATTACGGCGACGAGGTTGCGCAACAGACCGCGCGCCAGCTCGTGCTCTACCATCGCCGCAGTGGCGGCCAGTCGCAGTTTTCATCGCTCCTGGAACTGAAGGCGCCGACGGGACGCTTCGGACCGCTGCTGGCCTGGGCGCGCGAGCATCTCGATGCGCCGCTGACGGTCGATGACATGGCCGAGCAGGCCGGCATGAGTTCGCGGCATTTTGCCCGTGCCTTCATTGCCGAGACCGGGACCACGCCGTCCAAGGCGGTCGAGCGCCTGCGGATCGAGGTGGCGCGGCAGCGCGTGCAATCCTCCTCCGAGGCGATCGAGCGCGTCGCCGAGTCCACCGGCTTTCGCGATCCGGAGCGGATGCGCCGCGCCTTCATCCGCGCCTTCGGCCAGCCGCCGCAATCGTTGCGGCGCGCGGCGCGGGCGGGGTAGCTCAAGACAAATGCCGCTGCTTCATGCACGACGGCCGACGACATGCCGGCCGTCACTTTGATGCGCGGGCTCACGCCCGCGCGGTTGCTCAATTGTGCTTCTTGATGAAGATGCGGGCGCTCTGGACCGATTGCACGGTATGGATGCGCGCGCGCTCGAGCGGCGTGACGACCCCGTCGGCCTTGGCCTGGTTCTCCAGGTTCTGCACACGGGCCTGCCCCTGCAGCAGCTTCTGGGTTTCATTGAAGGTGAGGCGGCCCGACTGCACGCCGTGGAAGATACGGTGTGCCTGGACGTTCTGGCGCGCGTTGATCAGGGGCGTGCCAGCGAAGCTGGTTCCGCACGTAATGGCGAGAGCCAGCGAAGCAAGAACGATGCTCTTCATGACATTTCTCCTTTGCGTTGCTGTTGCTGATGTGACGACACCATGTCGGCACCCGACCAGCGAACACGCGCAAGGATGAATAAAGCCGGCGCGGGCGACTGTGCGCGAACTCACGCTCGCGCGCGAAAACGCGCAGGATTTAATCGTTCGAACATGAATGGATTGCGGAACCGAAACCGCGATGCGGCGCACGGCGCGCCGTCCCGTGTCATGCGGGGCCGCCCGCGTTGTTTGCTATTTCAGCGCTTTCAGCCAGGCGCCGATCTCCGCTGCCGCGACATTGGCCTGCTGCAGCAGCTTGCCCATGGTGAAGAAGCCGTGGAACTGGCCGGGAAAGTGCCGGTACGTGACGGCCACGCCGGCCGCCTTCAGGCGCGCGGCGTATTCGTCGCCTTCGTCGCGCAAGGGATCGGCGCCGGCGGTCAACACATAGGCGGGCGGCAGGCCTATCAAGGTTTTGGCGCGCGCGGGCGAGGCGCGCCAGTCGTTGATGTCGGCGGCGCCGTTCAGATAGTGATCGCGAAACCACTTGATCACCGAGTGCGTCAGCAAAATGCTGGTTTCCGGCTCGCTGTGCGAGGGATGCGTCATGGAAAAATCGGTCGCCGGATAGATCAGCACCTGGCCCGCGATCGCGGGTCCGTTGCCGTCGCGGGCTGATATCGCGACCACCGCGGCAAGGTTGCCGCCGGCGCTGTCGCCGCCGACCATCAGCCGCGCGGCGTCGATGCCGAGCTGTCTTGCATTCCCGGCGATCCATTGGGTCGCGGCGATGGCGTCATCGACCGCGGCGGGGAATTTGTGTTCGGGCGCGAGGCGATAATCGACCGAGATCACGAGCAGCCGGCCTTCGTCGGCAAGCTTGCGGCACACCACGTCATGGGAGTCGAGATCGCCGATCACCCAGCCGCCGCCATGAAAGAACACCAGCGCCGGCGCCAGACCGTCGTTCGTTCGCGGGTTCTTCGGCGTGTAGACGCGCGCAGGGATCGAGCCGTGCGGGGCGGGGATCGCCAGCGGTATGGCCGATTCGAGCTCGGGCGGTTCGGGGTTGGAGACGACGCGGCCGGCCAGATAGAGCTGGCGCGCTTCGGCCGGCGTCACCGTCTCATAAGGCGGCCGTCCGGCCTCCTGAAACGCCTTGAATACGGCAGCGGCATCGGCATCGAGAGTCACGGGCATGTTGGCGAGACCTTTGCGTGGGTTTAATGTTGACCGCGACGAAATGATCAGGCGGCGGTTCGTCCGCCATCGACGGTGTAGGCGGAGCCCGAGACATAGCTCGCTTCGTCGGACGCCAGGAACGCGACGATGGAGGCGACTTCGGACGCCTGTCCCAGCCGCCGCGCCGGAATCCGCTCGACGATCTTGTCGTTGGGGGGTGGCGCGTTGCCGGGGCTTCGGCCTTGCAGGATGGTGCTCAGCATCCGGCTGTCGATCAGGCCGGGGCAGACGCAATTGACGCGCACGCCCGTGCCGGTGCATTCCCAGGCTGCAGTCTTGGTAAGCCCGATCACCGCATGCTTGCTGGCGCTGTATACCGCAATCAGCGGCGATCCCATCAAGCCGGCGATCGATGCGGTGTTGATGATGCTGCCCTTGTTCTGCTTCAACATGACCGGCAGCACGTGCTTCATCCCCAAAAACACCCCGACCACGTTGACGTCGAGCACGCGGCGGAACATCTCGAGCGAATATTCGGTGATCGGCTTGATGTCGCCCTCGATGCCGGCGTTGTTGTAGAAGGCGTCGATGGTGCCGAACTTGTCGACGGCGCCGCGGACATAGCCCGCGACCTCGTCCTCATCGGTGACGTCGGCGGCAACGGCCAGCGCCTGCGCCGAGGCCGGCAGGTCCTTGATCGCGGCCTTGAGGTCCTGCTCCCTGCGATCGACCGCGACGAGGCGGGCGCCGCGCTCGGCCAACAGCCGCATGGTCGCACTGCCGATGACGCCGGCAGCCCCGGTGACGACGGCGACCCGGCCATCGAGACGAATCCGATCGGTCATTGCCCTGTTTCCCCTGTTTCCCCTGTTGCTCCGGTTGCCCCGGATGTCCTGTGGTTCGGTGCCCACGCGAACCTTGAGCGCGCACGACTATTTCATTTGCGGCGGGGGCTGACCAGTAGGCGGGGCGGGGGCAAACCGCCCTTTCCCCGCCGTATTCGCCGTGTTAACCGGTCAGCCTGCGAGCGGCGGATAAGTCTGTACAATGTCGCAAGCCCGATTCGCCTGTCAAAGCCGCGAGATGCTTCGAACCATTGCCCTGACCGGTATTGCGGCCCTCATGGCCGCCACGACGATGTCGCTTGCGCCGCCGGCGCGCGCGCAGATCGGCAACATATTTTCCGATCCGCCGCTGCGGCCGCCCGGCGCCATTCCGCGCGGTAACCAGCCGCCGCAGTTCGAGGACGACGAGGAAGTGCCGGAACTGCCGAGGGGCCGCCTGCTGCCGACGCCCAACCGCCCGCCGCCGGGGCAGGGCGTGCCGCCACCGGGTTCGGTGCAGACGCAGCCGCTGGCGCCGCCGCCCGGAACCACCGTCATTCCGCAAAATACCCAGCCTGGCATCGCGGTGGCGCCGCCGGGCGCCGGTCCGCTGCCGGGGTTGCCGCCGGGACAGCGCCAGCCCAGGGGTGGAGCGGGCGTGCCGCAGACGCCCGCCAGCCTTCAGCCCGGCGACGAGGTGGTTTCCGAGCCGCCGGCGCAGAAGATCGTCAACAGGAAGGCGAGCTTTTCCGGCCTGGACAAGATCACCGGGCGCATCATCAATTTCGACGAGGATATCGGCGAGACCGTCCAGTTCGGGGCGCTGCGGGTCAAGACCAGTGCCTGCTACACGCGTCCCGCCACGGAGGCGGCCAATACCGACGCCTTCGTCGAGGTCGACGAGATCACGCTGCAGGGCGAGGTGAAGCGGATATTTTCCGGCTGGATGTTTGCGGCGAGTCCGGGACTGCACGGCGTCGAACATCCGATCTACGATATCTGGCTGACCGACTGCAAAGGCCCGGAAACCACCATCGTCACCGCCGCTCCGTCCGAGCCGCCGAAGCCGGCGCCGCCGGCGCAAAAGCGGCCACCGCCGCAGAAGCAGGCGGTGCCGCGTTCGGCGCCGCCGCCGCAGCCGCAATTCCAGCCACAGCAACCGCCGCCACCGCCGCCCCCACAGCAGCAGCGTCCCGGCGGCCTGTTTGGTGGCATCTTCGGCAACTAGATCGGGTGCGCCTTGCGGCCGCCACGCTCGATCGACGCAGGGGCCACGTCTCGGGCTATCAGCGCGGTTGCCAGATCCAGGCATCGTTTCGTGAGTTTGGCGGCGCCTTCGGCGAGATCGCGGGAGTCGCGCACGATTGCAACGTTGTTTTCCATGTCCTCGTGCGACCAGCCGCGCGAATGAGCGACATAGGGAAACTGCGGAAAGATGAAACCCAGTTCGGCGAAAAAGCCAAGCATCTGGCCGGCCACCGCCTGAATATTGTCCTGACCGCCAACAATGATAAATCCGGCGACCTTGTTTCGAATCAGCACCCGGTTGTGGACGGTAACCGCGTTCTGCACGCAATTGAGCCGTTCCGCCATTTTGAAATAGAGGGACGAGGCCGCGCCCCATCGGATCGGCGACGATACAATGACGGCATCCGCCCAATGCACCAACGCTTCATAGATCTGATCCATCTGGTCTGACGGATCCATTTGCGTAATCGAGCATGGCCACGTACAGGCGCGTGCGGCTTTCGAGTAGTAGCCTTCACAATTGCGAAACGCGAGACTGTTCAGCCTGATCAGTTTCGCCTCGGCGCCGAGCCCGCGCGCCGCCTCGAGCACATGGTTGAGCAGATGGTCCGACCCTGAGAAACGCGGGTTGGCGGCATCCATCGCAGTCGTCGCTATTCCGACCAGGCGTAACGGTCCGGAGGCACGCTCGACCTTTCGCTCAAGCGGGTGTGGTTGATGCGGACTTTTGTGGCGCTTGGTGGCGCCGGCGAGATTGACGAAAACGCGTTCGTTCTCGACTTTCACCGGATAGGCCGGCACGCGGTCCTGCTCGTACCCCGGCTCGCCGACGCCACTGCAGCGATGGAATTTCCAATTGTGCCACGGGCAAACGATGTAGTCGCCGTCGAGCCGCCCGTCGCCGAGCGGGCCGCCGACATGATTGCACGCATTCGAGACTACCCCGAACGTCCCGTCCTTGCAGGATATTGCAAGCTGCCGGGACCTGGCAGCGACACGCTGCAGTGGGATGCCGGACAGATCATCCGCCCTGCCCAGATCAACCCAGTCTTCATGGTCTGCCATCGCTTTGAGCCTCCCGATGGATGCCGAGAATGGATTCGGCAGTGCTCGACGTCAACTAGCCTTGCAGACACGGGCCTTGCAGGCGCTTGTGGCGTCGCCGCGTCCGTCGACACCTATCCGCGCTGCGCAATGATCTCCAGCGCCCGCGCCCCGCTGATCGGACGTTCGACCGGCAACCGGACGAAATCGGCGGCGGGACCATTGACCGCCTTGTCGAGCAGAGCCGTGTAGCGCCGCCGCGGAATTTCGACCGCTCCGAAGCTACGCAAATGCTCGGTGACATATTGTGTGTCGAGCAGCTCGAAACCGCCCGCGATCAGCCGTGCTACGAGATGCACCAGCGCCACCTTGGAGGCGTCACGTGCACGATGAAACATGCTTTCGCCGAAAAACGCGCGACCGAGGCTGACCCCGTACAACCCGCCGACCAGGTCGTTATTCCGCCAGACCTCGACGCTGTGGCAGTGCCCGAGCCCGTGCAGCCCGAGATAGAGATCGCGGATGCGCTTGTTGATCCAGGTGTCGTCGCGGCCGGCCTGCGGCGCGGCGCAGCCGGCGATCACCGCCTTGAAGGCGGTGTCGACGGTGACGGTGAAGGCGTCGGAGCGCACGGTGCGCGCCAGGCGCGAGGCGATGCGAAAGCCGTCGAGCGGAATGACGCCGCGCATTTCCGGCTCGACCCAGAACAAGGTCGGATCGTCGGCACTCTCGGCCATCGGAAAGATGCCGCAGGCGTAGGCGCGCAGCAGCACTTCGGGCGTGATGTCGAAAAAGGCGGAGTCGCGCGACGTCATGGACGGCAGGATAGCAGCCCGGGGGCACGCGCTGCTAGCCCGCGGCCGCGCAGCCCGCCCCTCTGAAGTTCAGAGTCCTGGGGCTAGAACTCCCATGCGGCGTCGCAGTTCTCAAACGCGACGCCCGCCGAAAGGTCGCCCGGATTCGAAAGAAAATCTGAGCAATTTTGACCATATCGAAAAAGTCGTCGCTTACAGCTCTTTGTTCGCGACCAGGCTTGCAATGCGCCATTCCGGGGGAACCTCCTTGCAGACGAAAACGTTCCTGATGGACGCGCTTTCATGCCGAAATCGCGCATACATCAACCTGGAGTGCACCATGAACATTTTCTACATCATCGGCGTCATCGTCGTGATCCTCCTTGTCGCCGGCTTTCTCGGACTTCGTTAAGCGTTCCCGGTAAAGCATCGGCAGGCGGACCTCTCAGTACAAGTGATTTGGCGGGCGCGATATCGAAGGTGGCCATCAGCCAGCAGCGCGAGAAATGTCCACGCATTGCTCCGCGCTCGACGAGTCGCGGTCCCGCGCTCCGTCAATCTGGCTAGCGGCTAGCTCGCCGCCGCACAGCCGGGTTTTACCGCCGGCTTGTTGGCGCGGCGAAATCGCATGACGATCCGGGTGCCGGGATGGGCTGGATCGCGTTCGACGCTGGCTTCCAGTTTCGACGCCATCGCGGATACGATGCGCTGTCCCATGCCGGTGGAGCGCGGATCGATCTTGACATTGAGCCCAACACCGTCGTCGCAGATCGCCAGTTCGAGATCGTCGCCGTCGGCGTCGAGGGTGACGTGGATCGGCCCGGCGCCGTCGGGATAAGCATATTTCACCGCGTTCATCACCAACTCGTTGACGATGATGCCGATCGCCACCGCGCGATCGGGATCAATCTCTACCGGTTCGGCCTTCAAGGTCAGCCGCGACATCTTGTTGCCCTCGGCGGACCGCCTCAGGTCCTCGAGCAGGGCTTCGAGATATTGGTTCAGCAGCACGCTCTTGAGGTCGTGCGAGGTGTAGAGCCGGCGGTGCACCTGCGCCACCGCGGCGACCCGCCCCATGGCATTGGTCAGCGCCGCCTTGACGTCGTCCTGGTTGCTCGAATTGGCCTGCAGGTGCAGCAGCGAGGCGATGATCTGCAGAGAGTTGCCGACGCGATGGTTGACCTCGCGCAGCAGCACCTCGCGTTCGGCGGCGAGCGCGGCATAGCGGTCGCGCGAGGCGTGGACCTCGGCCTCGGCCTCATCGCGGGCCTTGCGAACCATCGCCTGCTTGATCGCACTGTCGACAGCGACGTGGAGCAGGGGGATGAAATCGCCCTGGACGTCCTTGACCAGATAATCGGCGGCACCGGCCTTCAGCGCGGTGACCGCGATCGCGGAATCCTGCGAGGCCGTGACGAAAACCACCGGCGGCGCGTTCGGGATTGCCAGGATTCGCTCCAGCGTCTCGAGGCCGTCGAGGCCGGGCATGTACTGATCGAGCGCGACGACGTCGATGTCGCCCTGATGCAGCCGGTCCAGGCCCGCCGCGCCGCCCTCGGCATGGAACACCTTGAAGCCTAGCCGCGTCAGGCCGCGGTCAACCAGCCGGGCCAGCGCCGTGTCGTCGTCGATGTAGAGCAGCGTAGGCATGGTCGCGGTCATGTGGCGGCTGGCGGTACCTGAATGACGGAGAAGAACAGGCCTAGCTGGCGAATGGCGTTGGCGAAACTTTCGTAGTTCACCGGCTTGGTGATGTAGACGTTGGCGCCGAGGTCGTAGCAGCGCTTGATCTCCTGGGAATCGTCGGTCGTGGTGAGCACCACCACCGGCGCGCATTTGAGGTAACTGTTTTCCTTGACCCGCCGCAAGATGTCGATGCCGGTCATATCGGGCAAATTCAGATCGAGCAAAATCAGCAGCGCACTCCCCTTGTGGTCGATGCCGCTGCCGTCGCCGCCGAACAGGTAATTCACAGCATCTGTACCGTTGGTGAACGGCACGATCGCGTTGTTGACGCCGGAGCGCCGGATATTGCGTTCGATCAGACGGGCGTGTCCCTCGTCGTCCTCGATCATGATGATGGTGACTGGACTGCTCATGAATCCCTGTTCCGGTTACTGGCTGCCCAGCGAATGGGCAGCGTGATGGTGAAGGTACTGCCGGCGTTGAGTTCCGACGACACCGACATGGTTCCGCCGAGACGTCGCACCAGGGCCCGGACATGGGCGAGGCCTATTCCCTGTCCTGGTCTGTCCTGGGTGCCGGCGCGTCGGAACAGGTCGAAGATCCGCTGGTGGTCCTTGGGATCGATGCCGCGGCCGTTGTCGGTGACCTCGAAAATCGCAAAGCCGAGCTTGGTCCGGCCCCGGACCGAGATCTCGCCGGGAACTCCCGGCTTGAGATATTTTAGCGCGTTGTCGATCAGGTTGGAAAAAATCTGCTCCATCGAGAGGCGGTCGCTGACGATTTCGGGCAGCGGTTCGATCCGGATTTCGGCCTCGGCCTCGGCGGCCTGATGCGCCATGGTGGTCACGATGGTCTCGACCAGTTCGCGCGTATCGATCCGCACCGGCTGAAACTCGCGCCGCCCCTCGCGGGTAAGGTTGAGGATCGCCGTGATCAGCCGGTCCATCTTGGCGATCGACGACTTGATGAACCCGAGCGCCTCGGAAAAATCCTGCGAGAGCTGCTTGTCGGCGCCTTCGAGGAGGGGCTCGGCGGTGTCGGTGGCGTTGTCGGGCGCCGGCGGCGCGGAAGATCCGGCGCGGGCCAGCGATGCGATCCGCCGGAAGATGTCGCCGCGCAATTCCTCGAGTTCGCTGGTGAAACCCATGATATTGACCAGCGGCGAACGCAGATCGTGGCTGACGATATAGGCGAAGCGCTGAATCTCCTCATTGGCCTCGCGCAGATCGGCGGTGCGCTGGTCGACGGTGGTCTCCAGATTGAGGTTGTTGTCGCGCAACATGGCTTCGGCGTCGTCGCGCGCGCCTGCCGAGCGCCGCACCAGAAAAATGGAAACGCCGGCCAGCGCGATCACCAGGCCGGAGCCGGCGATGGTCACGATCGCCGCCAGTTGCTGGCTGCGGTCGGCGTCGGCGGTTCGCAAAGCGAACAAGCGCGCTTCTTCGGTGCTCATGACGGCCGCCAGTTGGCGGATCGACCCGCCGATGTTGTCGGCGGCGGCGGCTTGAACCAGCGCCACGGCGCTCTCGGGCTGGTTGCGCGCGACAAGCATCATTTGTTGCCTGAACTGTTCAAGCCGGGTTTCGACCGCCGCCCGAAATCTCCCGAGGTTGTCGACCTGACGAGGGTTGTCGGATATCGACTGCGCCAACTCGTTGACGCCCGGAATGATGGTCGCAATCGCCGACTGATGGTCTTTCAGGAACTCCGGTCCGCGGGTCAGCAGATAGCCGCGCGCGGCGCTTTCGGCACGGCGGATGTCCAGCAACAAGTTGTTGATCCGATTCTCGACCTCCACGGTGTGCACGACCAGGGCACTGTCCTTGCGGGCCTTGTTGACGAGGAGGACGGACGCCGTGCTGATCGCGACCAGCACCAAGAACCCCGCCGCAAGCAGCAGAATCTGGCCAATCGCGCGGCGACGCGTGGCGTCAGGCGTCACGGCAGTCTCGAATCATGGAGCAAGGAATGCTGCGGTCCCCCGAAAGGCCTCCCCAGCGGCCAGAACGCCGGTCCTGACGATTGGTTCCGCACCGCCGTGATCGGCTCATCCAACAGGCTTTCCGGCCAGGTACTGTTCGAGCCAGTGGATGTGATAGTCGCCGTCGATGATGGCGGGCTCCCGCACCAGGGCGCGGAACAGTGGCAGCGTGGTCTCGATACCTTCGACCACCATTTCGTCCAGCGCGCGGCGCAGCCGCATCAGGCACTCGCCCCGGGTCTTGCCATGGACGATCAGCTTGCCGACCAGCGAGTCGTAATAGGGCGGAATGACATAGCCCTGATAGACGGCGGAATCGATCCGCACGCCGAGGCCGCCCGGCGGATGGTATTGCAGGATCTTGCCTGGTGAGGGCCGGAAGGTTTGCGGATTTTCCGCGTTGACGCGGCACTCGATGGCATGGCCGATGATCTGGATCTCGTCCTGGGTCGCCGGCAGTTCGCCGCCCGCGGCGATGCGGATCTGTTCCAGCACGAGGTCGATATCGGTGATCGACTCGGTGACGGGATGCTCGACCTGGATACGGGTGTTCATTTCGATGAAGTAGAACTCGCCGTCCTCGTACAGGAACTCGATGGTGCCGACGCCGAGATACTTCATGTCCTGCATCGCCTTGGCGCAGGTCGCCCCGATCCTGGCGCGCGCCGCGGCGGAGAGCACGGGCGAGGGACCTTCCTCCCAGATTTTCTGATGGCGCCGCTGCAGCGAGCAATCGCGCTCCCCGAGATGGATGGCGCCGCCGCGGCCGTCGCCGAGGATCTGGATTTCGATGTGGCGCGGCTTCTGCAGGTATTTTTCCAGATAGACCGAGGCGTCGCCGAACGCCGATTTGGCCTCGTTGGACGCCGTCGACAGCGCCAGCATCAGGTCGTCGGCCGTCTGCGCGACCTTCATGCCCCGGCCACCGCCGCCGGAAGCCGCCTTGACCAGCACCGGAAAGCCGATGGACTCGGCGATCGCCAACGCGTCATCCTCGGCGCCGACGGCGCCGTCGGATCCGGGTACCACGGGAATGCCGAGGCTGCTGGCGGTCTTCTTGGCCTCGATCTTGTCGCCCATCAGGCGGATGTGCTCGGCCTTCGGTCCGATGAAATGCAGATTGTGATCGGCGAGGATTTCGGCGAAGCGGGCGTTCTCCGACAGAAACCCGTAACCTGGATGTACCGCATCAGCGCCGGTGATCTCGCAGGCCGCCAGCAGCGCCGGCACGTTGAGATAGCTGTCCTTCGACGGCGGCGGGCCGATGCAGACGCTCTCGTCGGCGAGCCGCACATGCATGGCGTCGGCATCGGCGGTGGAATGCACCGCGACCGTGGCAATGCCCAGCTCCTTGCACGCGCGCAGGATGCGCAGTGCGATCTCGCCACGATTGGCTATGAGAATTTTGTCGAACATGTTGTCCTAAGTGGCGAATAGTGAATGGCAAATAGCGAATCGTAGCAGCGAACTCTATCGGCTATTCGCCACCCGCCTCTTACTCAATAATTACCAGCGGTTCGCCGAATTCGACCGGCTGTCCGTCCTCGACGAGGATCTGCGTCACGGTGCCGGCGCGGGTCGACGGAATCTGGTTCATCGTCTTCATCGCTTCGATGATCAGGAGCGTCTGTCCGACCGCTACCTTGGAGCCGACTTCGATGAACGGCTTGGCGCCGGGCTCGGATGCCCAATAGGCGGTGCCGACCATCGGCGAGGGCACCACGCCGGGATGCTTTGCCAGATCGGCGACAGCCGCCGGTGTAATGCTCACCGCGGTCCCCGATGAAGCCTGCTGCAAGTTCGCCGGCAAGGATGTGGCGATGCTGATGTTGCGTGCGACCCGCACCCGCAGGCCCGCGCGTTCGATCTCGATCTCGGTGAGGCTGGTCTCGTCGAGCAGCAGTGCGAGTTCGCGAATCAGCGCGTTGTCGTCGCTCTTGAATTTCGCGGCTTTGGTATCGTCAGGCTGGCGCGCCATGATCTTGATCCGGAGCTTTCTGGGTGGTGACGGGCGATAGGCGTCAGGCTGTTGCCTTGATGCCGATTTTGGCGGCAAGGCCATTGATCGCCAGCCGGTACCCGTCAATGCCGAAGCCGCAAAGCGTTGCGAACGCGGCCCGGGCGGTGAAGGAATGATGGCGGAAATCCTCGCGGGCGTGGATATTGCTGATGTGAACTTCGACGGTCGGAATTCTTACCGCCATCAGCGCGTCATGCAGCGCGATCGACGTGTGCGAATAGCCCCCGGCATTGATGACGATCCCCGAGACCTTCTTCGCGTGCGCCTCGTGGATGAAATCGATCAGTTCGCCTTCGCGGTTGGACTGCCGGCAGTCGGCCTGGAGGCCGAACTGGGCGGCGGTTTGTGCACAGAGTTGCTCGACATCGGCGAGCCGGGCGTGGCCGTAGGTGTCGGGCTCGCGGGTCCCCAACAGGTTGAGGTTCGGGCCGTTGAGCACATAAATCGTCTCGGCAGGTCTCTCGGCCATCCAGATCCCGTAAATGCTGCTGTTGTGGCGGGGTTATAGGTAACATCAGGCCCAAGGGGAAGTCTTTAGGACGCCCTGCAGCATCTGCAAATGGCTCACTCCGCTTGTAAAAAGACGCGTGGAACCTGTGGAAACCATTCGTGAACCAGGATTTCGGCCATGCCATGCCTGGCCAACCGCGGCCGAGGCCGGAGCTGCGATTGCGTTTGGATCAGGCGGACGACAGATGGACGCAACGAAAAACCCCGCCGATTGCTCGGCGGGGTTTGTTTGGCAAGGAGATCGTTAGCCTTCGATGACGTAGACGATCTCGTAGGTCTCGGGCCGAACAATTACGTAGCGGCCTTTGACCAGGATGACCTGATAACCGCGCCATTCCGGATAGATCTCGACAATCCGCGGGGGCAGCGGATAGAAGGTGACCGAGCTTGGGACCCGCGTGCCGACCGAGATATTGAAGTTGACGTTGGTGGTTTCCTTGATGCTCGTCTCCGACTTGATGGCGGAGACGATCTGGGTGCGCTTTTCGGGCGGCGGGGCCGCGGTTGCCGACGTCGCGGCGTTTCCGGTGGTGGCGCCGGCCTTGCCGTCCTTGCTCATGCCATCCTTGGACTGCGCATCCTTCATGCCGTCCTTGGCCATGCCGTCCTTGGACTGCACGTTCTTGGTGCCATCCTTGCTCATGCCATCCTTGGACTGCGCATCCTTCATGCCGTCCTTGGCCATGCCGTCCTTGGACTGCACATTCTTGGTGCCATCCTTGCTCATTCCGTCCTTGGACTGCGCATCCTTCGTGCCATCCTTGGCCATACCGCCGGGAGCCCCGCCGGAGTCGCGATTCATGGGAGCCGCCGACGGCGAGCCTCGCTCCGAAGAGGGCGGGGCGGTCTGCTGAGCCGGGGAACCCGCGCCGCCGGCTGGAGCGCCGCCGGTGCCCTGCGCGAAAGCCAATCCGCTGCCGGCGATCAACGCTGCGGCTGCGACAGAAATCATCAAGCGATTAGTCATAGACTATCTCCTCAGGTGTTTGCATTGCCCGCGCCGACAACGGCAGTGAACCCCCGAGGTTCCACCAGATACTTGGTTCCATCGATTTTGTTTGATGAACGCGTGATGAATGGCCGGCTTGGAGCCGGCGCAAAACAAGGCCGGCTCGGTTCTTCAACGCGGCAAACCAGTTGCCGACGAGGCGGGATCAGCAGGTCGCCTTGCCGCAGCGCGCGACGCTGATTTTTTCCCGGAGGGTTTCGACGCCGACCGCACCGATCACCACCTGCTTGCCGATCACGTAGCTCGGCGTGCCGTTCATGCCCATTGCTTCGGCGAGCTTGAAACTCTCCTCGAGCGTGGCGCGCACTTCCGGGCTTGCGAGGTCTTTTTCGAGCCTGGCCATGTCGAGGCCGGCTTCCTTGGCGGCCGCCATCGACCGCGCCTTGTCGGCCTGGCCCTTGCCGTTCAGAAGCCTCTGGTGAAAGTCGAGATACTTCTTGCCGCTGGGGTCCTGCATCCGCACCGCGACGCCAACCTGGGCGGCTTCGACGGAGCCGGGGCCGAGCACCGGAAATTCCTTCAGCACCACTTTCAGCTTCGGGTCGGACTTCATCAATTCCATCATGTCCATCATGGCGCGTTTGCAGTAACCGCAATTGTAGTCGAAGAACTCCACCATGGTGACATCGCCATCCCTGGCTCCGACGGTGACGCCGCGCGGCGAATTGAATATCGCTTCCGCATTCTTGGCCACGCCCGCCGCATGCTTTTCAGCCTCGGCGGCGCTCTGGCGCTTGCTGAGTTCGGCCATCGCTTCTTCCAGCACCTCCGGATTCTTCAGCAGATAATTCCGGACGATGACTTCGATATCGCCGCGCTGGATGTCGGAAAAGCCCTGCGCGGAGGCTGCCGACGGCGCCCCGCAGAGTGCGAGCGCGAACAGGGCAGGGGCGATCAGGCGGAACGGGGGCATTGGCAAATCCTCTTGGACGAATTGACGGGGCAGGTTGTTGCTGGAGCCGGTTCGCGAAACTTCAAGGGCGGCTCGTTGATTTCTAGTTGCTCTTCTGGCCGGGCAGCGGCTTGGCGGACACGATGTCGTCGGCCTTGACCCAGCCGGGCGTGCCGATCGCGAACCGGGTCTTTGCCCGCGAGGCCAGATCGCGCGCGGTCTTGCCGTCGCCGCGCAGATAGGCCGCCTGTGCGGATGCGAGGTCGGCCTGCGCAAGATCTCCTTTTCGGCCATAGGCCATTGCGAGCTGGGTATAGCCGAGTGGCGCCTCGGTTTCGCGCGCCACCGCCGCGCGCAGAATCGCGATCGCTTCTTCCGTGTGGGCGTTACTATTAGTCGCTACCAGCGCCTGCCCAAGTAACATCTCGATGAGCGGCGCATGATTCGACAGCTGCACCGCCTTGCGCAGCGGTCCGATGGCTTCCGCCGGCTTGCCGCCTTCCAGCAGCGCCTGACCGCGCAACTCATGAAAATACGGGTTGGCGGGTTGCAGCTGGATCAGCGCGTCGATCTGCGCGATCGCGCTGCGCAGATCGCCATGCCGATAGGTGGCGATGGCGCGGGCATAGCGGGCGGGCAGGCTGTCGCTGGACAGCGGATAGCGCCGGTAGACCGTGTCCTGCCGTTCCATGAAGGCCGAGATCTTCGCGCGTACCATGTCGTGGCGCAATTGCAGGGCAGGTTCGTCCTTCTTGTCCCAATGCGGGCTCGAACGCGCCAGCTCCTCCAGCGCGGCGACGCGCTCGGCCGGCATCGGATGTGACATCACGTAGGGGTCGGCGCCGCGCGCGGCAAACAGGCTCTCGCCGGTAAAGCGCTTGAAGGTCTCGTACATGCCCTTGGCGGACTGGCCGGTGGCGTTCAGGAACTTGACGCCGGCGCGGTCGGCATTTTCCTCCTGCTGTCGTACATAGGAAAGCAGGGAGCGGCGGATCACTTCCTGCGGCGCTGACATCGCCGCCGCGCCGACATTGGCGAGGCCGCTATTGGCGTTGCCGCCTCTCGCGCCCGCCACCAGCGCGCCGGCGCCGAGCAGCATGGCGATGATCATCTGGGTCTGCGCCGCCGCCAGTTGTTCGCGAAGCTTGGAGAGATGGCCGCCGGCAAGGTGGCCGGTTTCGTGCGCCAGCACCCCGATGATCTGGTTCGGGGTGTCGGACTGCATCATGGCGCCGTAGTTCACGAAAATGCGCCGGCCATCCGCGACGACGGCGTTGAACGCTGCCTGGTTGATGATCACCATCTGGATGTTCTGCTTTTCCATTCCCGCCGCTCGCAGGATCGGGCGGGTGTAGTCCCGCAGCAATTGCTCGGACTCGGTATCGCGGAGAACAGGCAGCCCCCTTTGCTGCGCCAGCGCCGGCATTGGCGCCACGGCGAGCGCAACCGCCATGGTGACGGCGGTCAGTCTCAATATGTTCTGGCGCAGGGCGATGCGAAGCAACATGGCTTTCTTCAGGGATTGGCGGCGGACCGGATACGTTATATGCCCTAACAAACCGCCGAATGCGGCTTGTCTGGGGCGTTAAAGCCCCGCTTTCCTGGGTTCGAATAGCAGAGATCGATGCTTGACGCGACAGTGAGAGACCGTGCCAGGCGCCTGCTGACGGCGTCGGGGCGAAGCAATGTTCCGCCCTTCATGGTGATGGACGTGATGGCGGCGGCGGCGCGCATCGAGGCGGCCGGCGGCCATGTCATTCACATGGAAGTAGGGCAACCGTCGGCCTCCGCCCCGAAGCCTGCGATCGCGGCCGCCCGCGCGGCCCTCGGATTGGGGCGAATCGATTATACCTCGGCGCTCGGCATTCCCTCGCTTCGCGCGCGTATCGCCAGGCATTACCGCGAAACCTACGGCTGTGCGGTGGAGGCCGAGCGGGTGGTGATCACGACGGGATCCTCGGGGGCGTTCATCCTGGGCTTTCTCGCTCTGTTCGAGCCGGGCGACCGCGTCGCCGTGACCGTTCCCGGCTATCCGCCATACCGCCACATCCTCACCGCGCTCGGCTGCGAGCCGGTGCTGATCGAAACCTCCAGCGAAACCCGTCACGTGCTGACCGGCGACGCCTTGCTCGCGGCCCATCGCAGCGCGCCGTTGCAGGGCGTGTTGGTCGGAAGTCCGGCCAATCCTACGGGGACGATGATGTCCCGCGAAGCGCTCACCGGCCTGATGGCGGCGGCGGAGGGCGCAGGCATCCGGTTCATCTCCGACGAAATCTATCACGGCCTCGATTATGCATTTCCCGCGGTCACCGCGGCGGAGCTGTCGCCGGATGCGCTGGTGATCAATTCGTTCTCGAAATACTTCTGCATGACCGGCTGGCGGGTCGGCTGGATGGTGGTGCCGGAATCGATCGTGCGGCCGATCGAGCGGCTGCAGCAGAACCTTTCGATCTCGGTGCCGACACTGTCGCAGATTGCCGCCGAGGCCGCTTTCGAAGGCCGTGCGGAGATGGAAGAGATCAAGCGCGGCTATCAGGAGAACCGCCGCATTCTGATCGATGGTCTGCCGCAAGCCGGCCTCGACAGCTTCCTGCCCGCGGACGGCGCGTTCTACCTCTACGCCGACGTTTCCAAATTCACCTCCGACAGCTTTGCCTTTGCCGGCGAGATGCTGGAAAGAGCTCGCGTCGCGGCGACCCCCGGGGTCGACTTCGATCCGGTCCACGGCCGCCAGTTCGTCCGGTTTGCCTACGCGGGCTCTGCCGATGAGATGCGCGAAGCCGTCGCCCGCATCACGGAATGGTTACGGTAGTTTCGGCCAAGCGTCCCGGCCATTGACTTCCTTGATCCAGATGATCTTGGCTAGGGACGGGAACCGTGTCTCTTTGCAGGGCCGGCTAACCGGAGTAGGTGACCCTGACTGCAATCGCCGGTTGTAATACGTTTGGCCTGGCCGTCAGAATCCGGGCCATAGCCGAAGTGAAGGCGATGGCGAACGACATTGCTGAACCGAGGTATTGATGATGTGGCTGTTTTTCGTGCTTGCCTGGCTATGCTTGTTGGCCGTGTTGGCGATCTTTACGCAGCAGGCATTCGGTTATGACCTGGAGCGGATATCGGCTCTCTTCTACGCGTTGCCCGCCACGCAGCGGCTCGCGACCGGCGCTCTCGTCCTCATGGCAGTATCTCTGATCGTGGCAACCATGATTCAGGCATACAGCCTCTCGCGCCAGCACAGGCACCTGAAACTCTTGCGCGGACGCCTCAAAGGCGCCCGACAGGACACGGTGGCCGCGCTCGGCTCGCAAAACCAATTCGATACGGCCGTCCAGCACCTCGTCGACAGCGACCCCGAGGAGGCGCTCTCTTCGCTGGAGAAAAAGTTGTCGGATACCGAGCAAAGATCCGTCTTGCAGCGCAGCCGGAACGAAGCGGCCGATTTGCCGGATCGGGTGGACGACATCCGGCGCCGCCAACATGCCCTCCGGGAGATGCTGGGCGAGGTGGCCGAGAAACGGCGGACCATGGAACCGGTATTCGGTGAACTCAGGGATCGTCAGCGTCAGCTCGAGAGATCGCTTTCGGAACTGGAAGTCGACGACAACAAGAACGATGTTGGCCTTCGGTTGAAGGAGCTGGATGACGACGTATCGCTGATCCGTGCGCGGCTGGGCTCGTTACAGGAATCACTCGCGACGCTGAACCGATTCAAGGAGGAATTGACCAAGGCGCAGGCCGAACTTGTGCCCTTGCGGTCGCCGGAGGCTGGAATCCACGCCCTGATCGATGAATTGCGCGTCAGTCGCGATCAACTGACCAGGACTCTCGATGAATTTGAAGCGAGCGGCGATGAACCGATTAGTTCGCGGGTAGAAGCGCTCTCCAAGAACAAGATCGAAATCGGGCAAAGAGTCGCGCACCTCGATGACTGCTTCAATATTCTGGGTACGATACGCCTGGATTTCGAAGAGCTCGCCGAACGCCAACTGCAGCTGGAGCACTCACTTGCGGAAGTGGAAACGGATCCGAACGGCAAGAGTCTCACGGATCGCCAGAACGCATTGAACGAGTTCGTCATACAGTCCCGCTTGCGTCTCAGAACACTTCAGGATTCGTCCGCGACGTTGACCCGCTTCAAGGAGGAACTGGCAAAGTCACAGGCGGACCTCGTGCCCCTGCAGGCGCCGGTATTCGGGATCGAGGCCTTGATCGGGGAGGTGCATGCCATTCGCGATCTCGTAACGAAAACCCTAGGCGAGATAGAATCGAACGGTGATAGCAGGCTTGGCTCGCGCGTCGAAGCGCTCTCCAACAGCAAGCGCGAGATCGACGAGCGAATTAGCCAGGTGTTTGACCATTTCGCAAAACTCGATTCGATGCGAAAGGATATCGGCGGGATATTCACGACGATACGAGGCACCCTCAACAGGATCGGCTGAGAGGCCAGAAGACGGCTTGCGACCGATCGCGAAATCGCCCAGGGCAGCAACCAGTCGAAGCTCCGACAAAACAAACCGCCCGGTTTCCCGGGCGGTTCTTCGTCGTGTAAACCGGATTTCCTATTCGCCGTTGCCGAAGCGCCGCGACCACCAACCGGCCCTGCGCGGCTGGGTGTCGGCCGTGGTCTCGGAAGCGGTGTGGGCCGGGACCGATACCGGCGGCTCAGGTGGGTTGAGCGTGACGGGTGCGGGCGCCGGTGCTTCGGACTCGGTGTTGACCAGAAAGCTCACCTTTTCCCGCACGGTTGAGCGCCGGCGCGCGGCGGCTCTTTCAGCCTCCTGAGCGGTTTCCGTTTCAATCGACGCTCGCGCCGGTTCCGGTCGAGCCTCATCGGCGTTGTGCGGCGGCTCCGGCGGTGCCGCCAGCCGTTCGGGCTCAACCACCGTCGGGGCTGGCTCGGCCGAATAGCCGTCGAAATCGGCAACCGCGCTGGTTACCTCCGGCGCCGGTGTCGGTCCGAGTTCGTCGGCGATCGATCCGACCAGACCATCCTCCGGCCCGCCGCGCCGGCGGCGCCCGCCGCGACGCCCGCGACGGCGGGGCCGCCGCTCGCCATCCGGCGTCGGTTCGGCCCCAACCGTACCTGGCAGTTCCTCGGACTCGTCTTCGTCGCCTTCCTCGGCAGCGCCGGCGACCGCCACCTGATCGGGCGCAATGCGCGGGGCGTCCGTGCTGTCGCGGGCGGTGCCGCCCTCGCGCGGCTCGCCGGCACGGCCACGCCGCCTCCGCCGTCGCTTGCGCTTATGGCCCTCGGCATCGGTTTCGCCCCCGGCTTCCTCGCTGGCCGCAGTCTCCTCGGTCAACCCTTCGGTCTCGTCGGTTTCAACCTCCGACTCGATTTCGATGTCGAACGGCTCTTCGTCGCCATAGGCTTCCTCGACCTGCGGCGGGAAGGCGGCAACCTGCGCCGCCAGCAGTGCCTTGGCCGCTTCCAGCGTATGCACCTGTTCGCCGCGGTCGATGACGAACGACTGCTGGGCGCTGACGGTGGCGTCGGCGATCACGGCCAGCGTCACCTTGAAACTGCTTTCGAGATCGCGCAGATGTCCACGCTTGTGATTGAGGACGTAGAGCGCGACATCGGTCCGGGTGCGCACCACCAGATTGTGGGTCGCGCCCTTCATCAATATTTCCTCAAGTCCGCGCAGCAGCTGCAGCGCCACCGACGACACCGAACGGACATGACCGCTGCCGCCACATTGCGGACAGGGCTCGGTCGAGCTTTCCAGCACGCTGGCGCGAATGCGCTGGCGCGACATCTCGAGCAGGCCGAAATGCGAGATGCGTCCGACCTGGATCCGCGCGCGGTCCTGCCGCAGGCAATCCGAGAGCTTGCGTTCGACCGAACGGTTGTTGCGCTTCTCGTCCATATCGATGAAGTCGATGACGATCAGCCCCGCTAGGTCGCGCAGCCTGAGCTGGCGCGCGACTTCTTCCGATGCCTCGAGGTTGGTCTTGAGCGCGGTGTCCTCGATGTGGTGTTCGCGGGTCGAGCGTCCGGAGTTGACGTCGATCGAAACCAGAGCCTCGGTCTGGTTGATCACGATGTAACCGCCTGACCGCAATTGCACCGTCGGCGAAAACATCGCGTCGAGTTGGCTCTCGACGCCCATACGCGAGAACAGCGGCTGGCCGTCGCGATACTGCTTCACCGCCCGCACGTTGCTGGGCATCAGCATTTTCATGAAGTCGCGGGCTTCCTGGTAGCCGGCTTCGCCGGCGACCTGGATTTCGTCGATTTCCTTGTTGTAGAGGTCCCGCAGCGATCGCTTGATCAGCGATCCCTCTTCGTAGACCAGGGTAGGGGCCTGCGACTTCAGGGTCATGTCCCGCACGGTTTCCCACATCCGGATCAGATATTCGAAGTCGCGCTTGATTTCCGGCTTGGTGCGCGATGCGCCCGCGGTACGCAGGATGATGCCCATGCCTTCGGGCACGTCGAGATCCTGCACCACGTCCTTGAGCCGCGAACGGTCCTGCGCCGAGGTGATCTTGCGGCTGATTCCGCCACCGCGTGCGGTGTTCGGCATCAGCACGGCGTAGCGGCCGGCCAGCGAGAGGTAGGTGGTCAGCGCCGCGCCCTTGTTGCCGCGCTCTTCCTTGACGACCTGCACCAGCATTACCTGGCGGCGCTTGATGACTTCCTGGATCTTGTACTGGCGGCGTGGACGGAAGGCGCGCTCCGGCACCTCTTCCATGACGTCGTCGCCGCCGACCGATTCGACGACTTCCTCCTCGGCGTCGTCATCTTCTTCCTCTTCATCATCATGGTGCTCGTCGCCCTTCGGCTGCATGGCATGCTCGCCCTGGGGCGAGGCGGCGTGCTCTTCGCCGGCCTGTTCGGCGCGCGCCGCGTCCTCGGCATGAGCGGCGTTCTCTTCCGCGTGCTCCGCGTGTAAACGCTCGTCATGGGAGCGGTCGTCGTGAGATCCCACCGTATCGGCGGGCATCGCGGCAGATGCCTCCGCGGCGGCCGTATCGGGCAGGGTCACCGCCGCCAATGTCTCGCTGGCCTGAGCCTCGCCGTGACCGTCATGCGCATGACCGTGGTCGTCAGGTTCATGCACGTGCGCGGGGTCAAGCGAATGATCATGACCAGGATGGTCATGCTGACCGGCATCGGCGGAATGATGTTCGGTGTCGGGCGCGTAGGGGTGGGCGTCGTCGGCGTGGAGGTTTTCCGGCCTTTCCTGGCCCTCTTGCGGCTGGGCGACCTGCATCAGGTCGGGGCTGGCGTTCTCGACGACATCGCTCTGCACCCGCTCGCCGCTGCCGCGGCGGCGCTGGTTGCGGTGGCGCGGTCGGCGGCCACGGTTGCTGGAGCGGTTCTCGCTCTCTTCCTCGGCCTCGCGATGGGCGCGCTCGTCGGCTTCGATCAGCGCCTGACGGTCGGCGACCGGGATTTGATAGTAGTCGGGATGGATTTCGCTGAAGGCCAGGAAGCCATGGCGGTTGCCGCCATATTCGATGAAGGCGGCCTGCAGCGACGGCTCCACGCGCGTGACCTTGGCGAGATAGATATTGCCGCGCAGCTGCTTGCGCTGGGCGGTCTCGAAATCAAATTCCTCGACGCGGTTGCCGCGGATTACAACGACCCGGGTCTCTTCCGGGTGGGTAGCATCGATCAACATCTTGTTGGGCATTTTGCAACTCATGACGGCGGCGGGCGCGTATGACCATGGGCGCATATCGCGCCGCCGGGTGACGCGACGGTCCACCTGATTCGGGGGTGAGGGGAAGGCCAAAACGTAACCCGGGGCGCCGGGCCGAACGGGATCCCGTCGGAGCAAGACGACGCGCGGAGCTTTCGCTTCGCGGCGGCGCGATTGTACCGTGGATCATGGTCGGCAACACAGTCTGGCGCATCAAGGCGTCGGCCCGTCTGAACACGTTGGCGGCAAGAATCGCCGCCTTGTCGATCGCTGAAGACCCGGCGCGGCGCCAAAGCGCTCGCCGGCCATCGCATATCGGGCCTGGTCGGACCCGGATAATCAGTTATGCCGTGTCTGGAGCCGTCCCGGGAAAAGATGGTAACCTGGGACCGGACGCCGCTCGGGCTCGAAACCGCCCTCCGTGTCAGCCGCGCGCTGCGCTGGCTGTGGAGAGATCGGAAAGACGCTGGAATCCCCTGGTTTCGGAGGTTTCCGGCGCTGCACCGGGAGGCTGAACGCGACACAACCGGGAGTTTTAGCCGTCAGCCCTTTGTTCATACGTGGATTGGGGCCGGGGTGCAAGGGAAGTGAAGGGGCCGTCGCGCCACGGCAACACTGCGTGTTTTTTCGTTGTAGGCATCGTAAGCTCTCGTTAACCCTGCAGCTCTATTGCGTTAAGAGGGCTGCTCGGAGGCACGGATTCCATTGGCGAGCCGCACAAATCATCGCATTCTACGGGGTTGGGTGCTTTTGTGCGCTGCAGCATTGGCGTGTTCAGGCGCCGCGATCGGTGGAACGGCAGGGGCTGAGACGCCGAATCGGGTCGAAGCGTCGGACTTTCCGGTCGCTTCCGAGGTCCGGCTGGCCGGCGATGCCAAGCAGACTCGCTTCGTCCTAGACCTCACCAGGCCGATCCAGTTTCGCGCCTTTACGCTGACCGATCCGTCTCGGGTGGTCGTGGATGTTCCCCAGATCAGTTTTCAGCTCAAGGCCGGGACCGGTAACGCCGGGCGCGGTCTGATCAAGACCTTTCGTTATGGCCTCGTCATGCCCGGCCGGTCGCGCATCGTGTTCGATCTGACCGGTCCGGCCAGGATCACGAACTCCTACGTGCTGGAGGCTGCCAACGGCCAGCCGCCGCGGCTGGTGCTCGAACTGGAACAGGTCGACCGCACCGGCCAGGTTGAATCACTTGCCGCCGAAAGCCGGCCCGAGTTGAAGCCCGCGCTCTCGGACACGCCGGTGGCGGCGGTCCACGTTGAGTCGAGCGCTACAGCCCGGCCTGCCGCGCCTGCGGATGTCCGGCCTGTGGTCGTGATCGACCCGGGGCATGGCGGCCTCGACAACGGCACTCAGGCCGGAGGCACCAATGAAAAGGAACTGGTGCTGGTATTCGGGCTGGCGCTGCGCGATCGCCTCGAGAAGTCAGGCAAATACCGCGTCGTCATGACCCGCACCGATGATACCTTCATTCCGCTGGCCGATCGGGTCAAGGTCGCCCGCAACCAGTCGGCGGCACTGTTCGTGTCGATCCATGCCGATGCCTTGCCGCGGAATGAGGGGGATGCCCAGGGAGCCACCATCTACACGCTTTCGGACCGCGCCTCCGATGCCGAGGCGGAGCGGCTCGCAGAAACGGAAAACAAGGCCGACGCGATCGGCGGCGTTAACCTGACCGAGGAGCCGGTCGAGGTCGCCGACATTCTGATTGAACTCGCGCAGCGCGAGACCCGCAAATTCTCGAACCGTTTCGCCCGTGTCTTGATTGGCGAAATGAAGACCACCGTGCGGATGCACAAGCACCCGCTGAAGTCAGCGGGTTTCAAGGTGCTCAAGGCGCCCGACGTGCCGTCGGTTCTGGTCGAACTCGGATATGTCTCGAACAAGGGCGACCTCGAACACCTGGTCTCCGAGCAATGGCGGAATCGCACCGCCGGGGCCATGGCAAAGGCGATCGACGCGTTTCTGGCCAAACGGCTGGCAACGGCCGGGACCGCCAACTGAAAAGGGAGCCTTGCGGCGCCGGAAGCCCTAGTTTGGCCACAGCGGGCGCATTATAAAAATGACCGCGCGGATGTCGGAATCGAGTTGAGTTCGCTCCCGGTCAACGGATTATTTTTTGCGCCCGCGCGCGACGGCCGATCGCCGCGCGGAGACTTTGCTGAGGAAGCGCCGGCCTTGGCGGCGTAAGGCGGGAACGGAACTTGGATAATGCGCTTGCTGGTTCGGTTCATGGGTTTCTTGTTCGCCGCCGGAACCGTCGTGTTCCTGGTGGGCGTCGCGGCCGCGGCCGGACTGATCTGGCACTATTCCAAGGATTTGCCGGACTATTCGCAGCTGCAGGATTATGAGCCGCCGGTGATGACGCGCGTCCATGCGTCGGATGGAGCGCTGCTCGGCGAGTATTCCAAGGAGCGCCGGCTGTACCTGCCGATCCAGGCCGTGCCGAAAATGGTCATCAACGCGTTCCTGGCCGCCGAGGACAAGAACTTCTACGAGCATGGCGGCATCGACTTCACCGGCATGGCGCGCGCGGCAGCGCTGTATGCGCAGAATTACGGCTCCAACAAGCGGCCGCAGGGCGCCTCCACCATCACCCAGCAGGTCGCGAAGAACTTTCTGCTTACCAACGAAGTGTCGTTCACCCGCAAGATCAAGGAAGCGTTGCTGGCGATGCGGATCGAGCGCGCCTATTCCAAGGACAAGATCCTCGAGCTCTATCTCAACGAAATCTATCTCGGCCTCGGCGCCTACGGCGTCGCCGCGGCGTCGCTGGTCTATTTCGACAAGTCGGTGAACGAGCTCACCATCGCCGAGGCATCCTATCTCGCCGCGTTGCCGAAGGCGCCGGCGGCGCTGCATCCGGTGCGAAATCGCGACCGCGCCGTCGAGCGCCGCAACTACGTGGTCGACCGCATGCTGGAAAACGGCTGGATCAAACAGGCCGACGCCGACGCAGCGCGCAAGGATCCGATGGCGGTGACCAGCCGGAGCAATGCCGCGCATACCTTCGCCGGCGAGTACTTTGCCGAGGAAGTCCGCCGCGACGTGTTCGAACGCTACGGCGAGAAGAAGCTCTATGAGGGCGGCCTGTCGGTGCGGACGACGCTCGATCCGAAGCTCCAGGTGATTGCGCGCAGGACCATGACCGCCGGGCTCGTGAAGTTCGACGAGGCGACCGGGTATCGCGGCGCGGTCAGCAAGCTCGATATATCCGGCGACTGGGGTGTCAAGCTCGCCGACGTCAAATCGCTGTCGGACATCTCGCCCTGGCGGATGGCCGTGGTGCTGGAGACCAGCGATCAGTCGGCACGAATCGGTTTTCAGCCCGGCCGTGAGCTCGGAGGCGCGGTTGCCAAGGAACGCCAGACTGGCATCGTCACGCTTGATGGCGTGCGCTGGGCCAAGCCGGCCTCCGGACCGGCCCGCTTCAAGACGCCGACCAGCGTGGCGCAGGTGCTCGCTCCCGGCGACATCATCTATGCCGACCCGTTGATCGCCAAGGAAGGCACGATCGTCGAGGGCCAGTTCCGGCTGCGCCAGCTGCCGGAAGTGTCCGGCGCGATGGTGGTGATGGATCCCTGGACCGGTCGCGTGCTGGCGATGGTCGGTGGATTCTCGTTCGATCAGAGCCAGTTCAACCGCGCCACCCAGGCCTATCGGCAGCCGGGTTCGTCGTTCAAGCCGCTGGTCTATTCGGCGGCAATGGACAATGGCTATACGCCTTCCACCATCGTGGTCGATGCGCCGATCGAAATCGACCAGGGGCAGGGGGTGGGAGTCTGGCGCCCGGAAAACTACTCGTCAGGCAAATATCAAGGTCCGACCACGCTGCGCAATGCGCTGAAGCGGTCGCTCAACACGGTGACCGTGCGCCTGGCCCAGGATGTCGGCATGCCCCTGATCGGCGAGTACTCCAAGCGCTTCGGGGTCTATGACGAATTGCCGAATTACCTGTCGTATGCGCTCGGCGCCGGCGAGACCACGGTGATGCGCATGGTGACGGCCTATTCGATGTTCGCCAATGGCGGCCGGCGCGTGAAATCCACCCTGATCGACCGTATCCAGGACCGCTACGGCCGCACCATCTTCCGGCACGACGCGCGCGAGTGCCGGGGCTGCGACGCCCCCGGCGGCTGGAAAAGTCAACCCGAACCTCAACTGGTCGACCGCCGCGAGCAGGTGCTGGATGCGATGACGGCCTACCAGATCACCTCGATGATGGAGGATGTGGTGCAGGGCGGCACGGCCACCGTGCTGAAGGAAGTCGGCAAACCGATCGCCGGCAAGACCGGCACCACCAACGACGAGAAGGACGCCTGGTTCATCGGCTTCTCGCCGGACATCGTGATCGGCATCTATGTCGGCTACGACAAACCGCGCGCGCTCGGCAAGGGCGCCACCGGCGGCCATCTGGCGGCGCCCATTGCCAAGGAATTCCTCAAGCTCGCGCTCGCCGACAAGCCGGCGATCCCGTTCAAGGTCCCCGCCGGAATCAAGCTGATCCGCGTCGACGCCAAGTCCGGCATGCGCACGGGTCCCGGCGACGGCGGCCGCTCGATACTGGAAGCCTTCAAGCCGGGCACGGCGCCGCCGGATAATTACTCGGTCATCGGCGTTGCCGATACCGACGGGCGATCCATGATGATGCCGCCGGACCCCGACCGCAACTTCATGGGCTCGGGCACCGGCAGGCTTTACTAGGCCGTTCGCGAACACCAAGCCCGAACCGCAAGCCGATTGCGCTTTGCTGCGCCCTCCGCTAAATCCCCCGCAGCCTCGAATAGCGGCCTTGCACCGCAGAGCAGAGATCCCATGCGCGCTGAAGTCGAACGCCTCGTTGAAGAGATCAAGCAGTCAGTCGGGCTGCTGAGGAGGCATCTTTGACGTCGATGCATCCACCGCGCGCCTCGCGGAGCTGAACAAGCTCGCCGAGGACCCCAATCTCTGGAACGATCCGCAGAAGGCGCAGAAGCTGATGCAGGAGCGCACCTCGCTGGAGGATTCGCTTCAGGGCATCGGCAAGGTCGAGCGCGAGCTCGAGGACCAGATCGGGATGATCGAACTCGGCGAGGCGGAGAACGACGAAGCCGTGGTGGCGGAGGCCGAAGCAGCGCTCAAAGCCCTCAAGAAGGAAGTCGCGCGGCGCGAGCTCGAAGCGCTGCTCGGCGGCGAAGCCGACCGCTTCGACTCCTATCTCGAAGTTCACGCCGGCGCCGGCGGCACCGAAAGCCAGGACTGGGCCTCGATGCTGCTGCGCATGTACACGCGCTGGGCCGAGAAGCACGGCTTCAAGATCGAATATCTCGAGGAGACCCAGGGCGAAGAAGCCGGCATCAAGTCCGCCACCATCCAGATCAGCGGCCACAACGCCTATGGCTGGCTGAAGACCGAAGCCGGCGTGCACCGGCTGGTGCGGATCTCGCCGTTCGATTCCAACGCGCGGCGGCACACCTCGTTCTCGTCGGTTGCGATCTTTCCCGTGGTCGACAACAGCATCAAGATCGACATCGCCGAGTCCGACGTTCGCGTCGATACCATGCGCTCGGGCGGCGCCGGCGGCCAGCACGTCAACAAGACCGAATCCGCGGTACGGCTCACGCACATCCCGACCGGGGTGGCGGTGGTCTGCCAAGCCGGCCGGTCCCAGCACAAGAACAAGGCGCAGGCCTGGGACATGCTGCGCGCGCGGCTTTACGAAATCGAGTTGAAGAAGCGCGAGGCGCAGGCCGCCGCCGACCAGGCCGCCAAGACCGATATCGGCTGGGGCCACCAAATCCGCTCCTACGTGCTGCAGCCCTATCAGATGGTGAAGGACCTGCGCACCGGCGTGCAGACCTCGGACACCTCGGGCGTGCTCGACGGCGATCTCGACGAATTCATGGCAGCGACGTTGGCACAGCGCGCCTTCGGTACCGCGCCCGCAGCAGTGGAAGATGTCGACTAGCCAAGGGCCCAAGTCCCGTTCGTCGGTTTGGGGCCGTGGCCTGGCCGGCCGCTATCTCGATGCCGGCCTACCGTCGCGGTATGGCGTTGAAGGCAGGTTGATCGAACCGTGTCGCGGCCGATGGACGGCAAATAGCGCGCTTGAATGTATCGCTGCGCTCCGGCATCATCATGGAACTCCGTTGGTTTGAAGGCCTTGTCTTGATGCCGGCTTCTTTCGGCTGGTGTTCAGTTAACTCCGTTGCGGGGATTGTGATGAGAATTTTGCCCATACTCTTCATTGGTATTGCCCTTTCGCTTGGCGGTTGCGGCAAAGATCCCGGTCCTAAGGGCGAGCCGGGCGCACAGGGGCCGGCCGGCCCGCAGGGCGCGCAAGGCATTCAGGGTGTAGCTGGCCCTCAGGGACAGGCGGGCGCGCAAGGCCCGCAGGGGCCTCAGGGCGCCCCTGGCGAAAAGGGTGACAAGGGAGAGAAGGGCGATAAGGGCGAAAAAGGCGATAGGGGTGATGCCGCCGCTCCCGCCCTCAAGGTGGTCCAGGGGGACGGCGCGGCAAGCTGCGATGCGAACGAGATTCTGGTGTCGGTGTTCTGTCCGGGCGGTGGCGCGCCGGACGGGACCAAATGTTCGACCCCACCGACCGTAGGCCTCTGCATGCGGAAGTGAGGACCTGACTCCAGGGTACCGCGCTCCGCCGAGCGACGGGCATGGGTGGAACCTGCGCGGGCGCGACTCATTTCAGGAATCGGGTGGCGAGCAGTCGCCCTTGGCGGTACGCGTCGGCGCGACCCTGAATTGCAGAGCCGCAAATGACGTCCAGCGACCATCGGATTGACACCAGGGACTGGTGGCTGCTGGCGCTGCTTTCGCTGCTGTGGGGCGGCTCGTTCTTCTTCGTCGGCTTCGTGATCCGGGAACTACCGCCACTGACCGTGGTCCTGCTGCGGGTGACGCTCGCGGCGATTATTCTTCTGCCGGTGCTATGGGCCTATCGAATAGGTTTCCCGAGGGGACTGGCGAACTGGCGACCCTTCTTCGCCATCGCGCTGCTCAACAACGTCCTGCCGTTCTCGCTCATCGTCACCGGACAGACCTATATCTCGAGCGGGCTGGCCTCGATCCTCAACGCCACCACGCCGCTGTTCACCGTTCTGGTGATGGCGGCGGCCGGTGACGAAAAACTGCATGCGCGCCGCGTCGCCGGCGTCGTCATTGGGTTGATCGGCGTGGCCATCCTGCACGGACAGTACCTTGGCTTCGGCAGCGGCCAGGGACTTGGTATCCTGCTCTGCCTCGCCGCCGCCTTCAGCTACGGATTATCCGCGCTCTATGCGCGACGAAAGCTGTCGGACTCGCCGCCGCTGGCGACGGCGACGTTTCAGATGCTGGCATCGAGCGTGATGATGGTTGTCATCGCCGGCGTGTTCGAGCGGCCTTGGCAGTTGCCGATGCCAGGCCTGATGACCTGGCTGGCGCTGCTCGGTCTGGCCGTTCTGTCGACCGCGCTGGCCTATATCGTGTTCTTTTCAGATCCTGCGACGATCGGGCTCGACCAATGTCATGCTGGTGACGCTGCTGATTCCCGTCACCGCCATCCTGCTCGGTTGTCTCGTGCTGGGCGAACGCATCACGCTTGCCGAGATCGCAGGCGCGCTGGTGATCGGCAGCGCGCTGCTGGTGATCGACGGCCGGGTGTTCAGCCTCATCAGGGGCGTTTTCTCCATTCCGAAAGCCACCCCGTAAATCGGCCGCTGTCACGCCCGCCGCCGGGCCATGCCGCGGTGACCGCGCCGTCATTGGCCACCAGCAGGACCGCGTCGAGACCCTTCGAGCGGCGCAGGGTATCGATCGCCTGGCGAGGGGTCTGCGCGATCGGACCGGCGACGTTGAACGAGGTGTTGACGGACATCTCGACGCCGATATGCCGCCCAAGCGCCTTCAGATACGCGTAGGTGAGGGGATCGTCCTCCGCGCGCACGATCTGGATTCGGCCGGTGCCGTCGGCGTGGATCACCGCCGGAATTCTTTCTCGTGCGCCCGGCTTCGACGGCGCCGTCAGCACCATGTAGTTGTAGGCGTTGTAGTTCGCGTCGGAGGCGCCCTCGTGCAGATCGAAGCATTGCATGGCCGCTTCCAGCGTGGCCATGGGCGCCAGCGGGCGGATCGCCTCGCGGTATTTTACCCGCTCGTTGAGCCGTTCGCGCGCCTGGACGTCGCAGGGGTTGGCAAAAATCGAGCGATGCCCGAGTGCCCGCGGCCCGGTTTCGGCGGCGCCCTGATACAACGCGATGATGCCGTTGCGTGCCACCAGATAGGCCATCAGATCGGCCACCGCGTCGCGTCCCTCAGCCGTCGAGATATCGCCGATCCGCGTTGATGCGATATCGGCAGCCTGCAGCGCGGAAGCGATCTCGTCAGGCGCCGGCGGTAGACCACAATAAAAGGCATGGGTCATCGGGGCGCCGCGCGGCGCGCCGGCGAGATGCGCGAACAACCAGGCCGCACCGATCGTGACGCCGGGATCGCCCGGCGTTGGCGGCACCCAGAGATGCAGTCGGGCCTTGCGATGCTGGTTGTTCGCAAACCACGCCTCGTCGAAATGCTCCAGCAGCCGCATGTTGCCGACCGCGTTCAGCGCCACCCCGCCGGTCAGCACCAGCCGGCTGGCGCCGGTCAAGCGCAGGAGATGGTTGACGACATGGATCATGGCGTCTTCGAACACCAGCTGCGTCGCGGCGGCTTTGTCGAGCCGGTCTTGCGTATCGGGCCGGTGCCGGATGTCCTCGACCCGCAGCACCGCGTCGGGATTCCAGAGCTGGTGGGGCTTTAGCGGAGGCCCGAGGATGTCGATCAGCGCGGCCTTGTAAGGATGATCGAACGGGTCGCAGTACCAATTGGCAAGCGCGCGGTTGAGCCGCACTTCGCCATCTTCGCCCAAATCCAGCAGTTCCCTTAGCCGCGCGTAGTATGGATTGCTGGCGCGGTTCATGTCGCCCCACGCGGCGGCCCCCATGTAGCGGCCCTCGCTGGACAGCCATGTCCAGCCTCCTTGCGTCGATGAAATCACGCTGTAGAAGGCGCCGAGCGAGTCGAACATGCTGTCGTTGCAACTAAGCTGCCGCATCGCGCCATCGTCAGCAACGTAAAGCGAGATCGATCCCTTATCGCCGGTGCCGTCGAGCACAGCGATGGCGACGGGCTCGCCGTTATCGGTGAACGGCGATGCCGCGAACGAAAACCAGGCGTGATTATCATGGTGCGGCAGGCAGATCAGCGGCACCCGCTCGGCAAGTCCGAGCTGCCGGGCCAGGATCTTTGGCGTGCGGGTCATCTGGTCGAGGCGGCGGCCGTCGAATCCTGCGGCTTCCGTCGTGCGCAACAGCCTCAAGCTTTGCGGCGCTTCCTCCAGCACCGAGCGGGCGATGGTGCCGGCCAAAACAGGGTAATCCCAACTGGTGAGCCAGGCGTCGATGTCCCCGATATCGCGGCCGATGCCGCGCAGCGTCGCCACCATGGCGTTGATCGAATCCTTCGGATATTCCGTCGTGTGCTTGTTGCCGGAAAAGCGTTCTTCCTCGTTGTTGACGATCAGGCGCGGTCCGTTCGCCTGCGTCACCTCGACCAGCGCCACGCCCGAATTGTGGGTGCCGGGCGGACCCAGCCCGGCCAGATACACGGTCTCGCCGCGTTGCAGTTTGTCGCGGACATGCGCAATCCGCTGGGTGGCAAACTCCGCGCCGATCTGATGAAAGCCCGCGGCCGCGAAAAGCCGCGCGCTGAGCCAGCGCGCGGCGCGGAAGCCGGCCGCGCCGAGCCGCGGATGTCTTGGACCAATTCGCCTGTTCGGTGGATTCAACGGGCGGTGCCTCGGGGCGCAGGGGGATCGGAATCGTTGCGTGGTCGCATCAATCACAATTGCAGCGGCGCAACAATGCCTGTTTCATGCGGCGGAATATGCCGGCGCTTGCGTGCGCAAGCCGCCAGCCTGAAGCACTTTTCCAGCGACGTGCTGTTGCCGGGGATCAGGATCAATACCGGTCCGAACGATTTCTTTCCGATCGAGCAGATGCAGCCCATGAAATTCACTGGCGTCGGGCTGGGAATTGTTCGGCGACATCATCGCCGCTGAGGTCGGGCACTGACGGCGATCGCTACTACTCGCGCGATATGCTCAACTCCCTCATGGTGAAGAGCGCACCCGCTGCGCACCAGCGCTGCCGGGCGCGCGTCTCGAACCATCTGGCACATTCTTCTTCCATTCTTGAGACGCCGCGCGAAGCGCGCGCGGCTCCTCAGGATGAGGTTCGGCGGTCGCTGTACCGACTATTCGGGAATTTCCGGCTCCACGAGCGATGCGAGCTGAGTGAGTGACTGTTGCCAGCCCAGATAGCAGGCTTCGACCGGAATCGCCACCGGCAGGTTTGACTGTTCGATGTTGATTTCGGTTCCGACGGAAACCGGCTTCAGGATCACGGTGACCTCGATGACCCCAGGTAGATTGGGATCATCGAAGCGGTCCGTGTAGCGGATACGCTCATTGGGCACGATCTCCAGATATTCGCCGCCGAACGAATGGCCCGCCTTTGTCGTGAAGTTGGTGAACGACATCCGAAAGGTGCCGCCGACCTTGGCGTCCAGATGGTGGACCTTGCACGTGAAGCCGTGGGGCGGCAGCCATTTGGCCATCGCATCCGCATCGAGGAAGGCGCGAAAAACCTTCTCCGGCTTGGTGGCGAGGACGCGATGCAGACGGACGGTATTTCCGGACATGATGTTGGCACTCCCTGGCTAGCCGAGCGGCGCGCGTGGATTTGGCTTGGCTCAGCTTCTGGTACGAGGACGTCTGATATCCCCGACCGCCGACATCGGAGCCAAGAATCTTTCGGCGCTTCAGGTGACCAACAGCGGGCGGAATGAGCAGCGCTGAGGAGGAGAAGAGATGCCGGATTCTAGCCGGAACTCAACCGCACGCCGGCGCGCAGGAATTTCTGCGGATCGACTGGGTCGCCGTCGATCCGGGTTTCGTAATGCAGATGTGGGCCGGTCGATCGCCCGGTTGAGCCGACGGCGCCGATCACTTGGCCGATCTTGATGAGGTCACCGACCTTGACGTTGATTTCCGACAGGTGGCCGTAGCGGGTCGACAGCCCATTGCCGTGGTCGATTTCCACCATGCGGCCGTAGCCGCCCATCCAGCCCGACGTAATCACTTTGCCGTTCGCGGTCGCGCGCACCGGGTCGCCCGATGCGGCGCGGAAATCGAGACCGGTATGCATCGCGGGGCGGCCGAGGAACGGATCGCTTCGAATCCCGAAGCCTGAGCTGAACTCGACCGCGCCGATCACCGGCTTGCGGTACGGCACCAGCGCCAGCGTGCGGTTGAGACGCTCGACCTGGGCGCGGGCGATGTTGATCCGGGAGAGCTGGCGTTCGAACGTGCTGGCATCGGGCGGAAGCTTGACCGCAACGAACGGGCCGCCGACGCCGGCGCGCGGGGTCGCGGCCTCCAGTTGCGCCATATCGAGGCCCAGATCGGTGATAACGCCACGCATCCGGCGCATGCGCGATTCGACGCTCTCCTCGACCGAGCTGAGCGCGGCCATCTGGCGGCCCTCGACCTTGTCGAGCGACGACTGCAGGCGGAGCAGCACGTTGTCAAAACCCTGGATCTTGGCGAACTGGTTCGGTTGGACCTTGGCGACGACCGGCGCACGCGATTCCAGCCGCGCTTCGCGGTCCGGCGGCGCCACGAAGATCACGGTATCGCTGATCGGCGACGGTTTCGGCGTGAGCTGAGTTGCCGCATCGCCTGCCGTGGCGCCGCGCGACGGCGTGCGGATCGATCCGGTAACGGAGGCGTCGGGAATGGCGCCGAGCGCGGTGGCGCGCGACTCCAGCGTAGTCTGGCGGCGCATGATCTGGTCGAGCTTCTGGTCGAACTGTTCCTGATCGAGCAACTGGCGGCTGGTGGTGCGGTCGACCTTCGCGCGCAGTTCGGCGATCCGGTCTTCATAGGCGTACTGCATCTCGGCCTGGCGCGCGATCAGGCGGGTGAGAACGTCGTCGCGGAAAGCGAAATAAGTCGCCGTGGCCGCCGACCACATCCCGAGCACGGTTACCGTGCCGACTACGATCCAGAACGCCACCGGCCCGAAGCGGACCTGCTTGCCGGCATGAACCAGAGTATAGCCGTCTTGCTCCCGGGGTGACGGGGTCAGCGCCGCCGCTCGGTTCGACGCCGCGCGGCGAGGGGGCGTCCTGCCATGGTCATGTGAGTGGTGCTGGGAATACTCGGAATAATGTCCGGAACGGTTCGACATCGGCACTCCCGCGCCGATCGGACAGGAGCTCCGAACGGCTGAATTGGCGGGGGTGATTTGACCGGCCCATGGTTAATTTTTAGCGAATGGAACCGGACTAGTTTAAAGGGCGCGCACCGCCGCGAGTACCTCCTCGGCATGGCCATCGACCTTCACATTGCGCCATGTTCGGAGGATCCGCCGATCCGCACCCACGAGAACCGTGGTGCGAAGAATGCCTTGGAAGATCCTGCCATACATCGTTTTTTCGCCCCAGACACCATATGCATCCAGCATCTCATGTTGCTCGTCTGAAACGAGAGGGGTGACGAGTAGATGCTTGTCACGAAAGGCCTGCTGGACCTTCGGCGGGTCGGCCGATACGCCCAGCACGGCGGTCTGGTTTTCGGCGAACGCCGCCGACAGCCGGCTAAAGTCGATGGCCTCCTTGGTGCAGCCTGGCGTGTCCGCGCGCGGATAAAAAAACAGCACCAGTTTCCTGCCCTTGAAGTCGTCGAGCGAGACGGTGTCGCCGTCGTCGCGGGGCAGCTGGAAGTCCGGCGCCGTGGCGCCCTCGCTGAGGCCCAGCGGACGCGGCGCTGCCGCGCCAGTTTTAGGGCTCGAGGCTGGGTGCATCGTCGGCTTCTTCAACGCCGGCGACTTCGCGGCCGGCGCTCCGGGCGCAGCCGCCTGCGCAACCGATTCGTCCGGGCCGGACGGCTTTAACGCTTTCGATGGAGCCCTATGCGATGCTTTGGCAGGAGCGTTGCCGGGTCTATTGCTGGCGCGCTTGGCTGATTTCTTTGCCGCAGGCTTGCGGGCTTTCGCTGATGTCTTGGCCGGCCGGCTGGCCGATTTACTGGACGCTTTCTTGGGCTTCCTCTCGGACTTGGGGCGGGCCGGCTTCCCGGCGGGGGTGTTGGGGGATTTCTTGCGCGTTTTCTTGGACATACGCCTTCCTTTCGTCGCTTTCGGCGGATCAATCATGGGCGGTATTGCGGGTCTTGCGCCGGGATGCGGGACCGGGTGCCGCAATTGGGCAAATCTGGTGACCCCGGAGTATGGTGACAGGGAATTCGACGCAACCTCCGGCCGCTCGTTGAATGTGCTCCTTGGGCCCGATGACGAGTAACAGTAATAATCGAGGATTGGCAGCAATGCCGGCACGGGAACGCTCGTACCATGCGGACGGGCGCGGCCTTGACGGCGATCCATCTAACAATCAGCGCCAGCACCGAGAGGCAATGGCAAGGCAAACGTCGCCCCAGGGGTCCAGAGGGTCCAGTCCGCGTGCTGACGTCGAACCTTCGCCGTGGGATGATGCCGATTGGGATCAGGACCATGACGAGGCGGCCGGCCATCGCGCGCGCCGGCTGTTGTCGCGGTCGAACTCCGGCTTTCACCGGCTGGGCGATCGTTTCGGACGCTTGCGCCGCTGGGTTTCCGGGGAACGCTGGGTAAAGCGCGTCGCCGTCGCAAGCGCGGTTCTGATGGTGATCTTCACCGTCTGTTTCGGCGGCCTGTGGTGGCGGCTCGGCGCCGGCCCGATCAATCTGGATATGGCCACGCCCTGGCTGGCGTCGGCTATCGAGGAGAACATCGGCCACGGCAATACCGTTGAAATCGGCGGCACCCAGATCGAGCGGGCCGGACGAATCCGCATCGCCGTGCGCATCCGCGATATCGTGGTCAGGGACCAGGACCGCGTCATCGTCGCCAGCGCGCCGAAGGCCGAGGTGAAGCTTTCCGGCACCGCGCTATTGATGGGACGGCTTCGCGCCGAGAGTCTCAATCTGGTCGACGCCGAACTTGCCGTTCGTATCACGCCGGATGGCACTGTCACGGTTTCCGCCGGCGACACCGCCAAACCGATCGCCACCGGTGTGGCTTCGAAAAAGGACGCAGGGCTGGCGCCGACGTTCCCACGCCAGATCCCCGTGACGCCGCCAGCCGCGCCATCTTCGCCCGGCACCGCATCCGCTCCTGCGCCAGTTCCCGACAGCGGACAGAGCGGTCTGCTCGCCGGCCTCGACTGGCTCGACAGCCTGAGCCTGACCGGACTCGACGGGCAAAACCTCAACGAGATCGGTCTCAAGAACGGCAACCTTGTCGTCGACGACCAGCAACGCGGCAACAGATGGACGTTCGAAAACATCAGCCTCAGTCTGCGCCGGCCGAGCGGTGGCGGGGTGGCCCTCAGTCTCGGCGAAGAAGGCAGCCGCGCCTGGTCGCTTCGCGTCGTGGTCGGACCTCCCGCCAATGGCGTGCGCTCGGTCGACATCCGCGCCGACAAGGTCCCGACGGCCAATATCCTGCTGGCAATGCGGTTGAAGGACCTGACCTACAGCGCGGACCTGCCGCTGACCGGCGAACTGAAAGGCGAACTCGGCCGCGACGGCCTGCCGACTTATTTCCGCGGCAAGATCGCAGCGGGGGCCGGGCATATCATCGACAGCGATACGCCTGATTATCCGATGGCGATCGATTCAGCCGATATCAGTGTCGAATGGGACTCCGGACGGCGCGTGCTGGTGGCGCCCTTCAAGATCATTTCCGGTTCGAACCGGGTCACGCTTTTGGCCCATCTCGAGCCGCCCAACGGCAGCACCGCCGAATGGCAGCTGGGATTCTCCGGCGGCACCATCGTGCTCGCCGGGGCCGACAACGAGCAACCCCTGATCTTCAATCGCATCGCCATCGGCCTGCGCTTCGATACCGACCGGAAGCGCGTGCTGCTGACCCAGGCGGATATCAGCAACGGTGAGATCGGCATTGCCGGGACCGGCAGCGTCGAATATTCGGGCGAGCCGCGCCTGACACTGGGTTTTGCGGGAACGCCGATGTCGGCGTCGGCGCTGAAGCGGATGTGGCCGATCCTGATCGTGCCCGAAGTCCGCGAATGGGTGATCGAGCGGATCGAACGCGGCTCGCTGCAGCGCATCGAGGTCGGCGTCAACTCGCCGGTGCGAAATCTGTCCCGGCGCGGCCCGCCGATCCCGGATGACGGTCTTGCCGTCAGCATCGTCGCGTCTGGCGTGACCCTGCGGCCGGTCGACGAACTGCCGCTGGTGCGCGATGCCGATCTCAAGGCCCGGGTCACCGGCCGCACCGCGATCGTGACCATCGGGCAGGCGGTGTCGGATACGCCCACCGGGCGTAAGCTCACCATCTCGGATCTGGTATTCGAGGTGCCGGATATGGCGCCGAAACCCTCGCCGGCCCGGGTCAAATTCCGGATCGACGGTCCGGTGCCGGCCGCGGCCGAGATTCTCGCCTCCGAGCGCCTCAGTGAATTTTCCGGCACGCTGATCGACCCCAACACGAGCAGGGGCACGATGTCCGCCGTGGTCTCGCTCGGCCTGCCGATCAAGCGAGAGCTGACCAAGGCCGACACGACGTTCTCCATCATCGCCGATCTCAGCGGGTTTGCCGCCGACAAACTGGTGATGAACCAGAAGCTCGAATCCAACAGCCTGAGGGTCACCGCCAACAATGCAGGCTATCAGGTCAAGGGCGAGGTCAAGATCAACGGGCAATCGGCCTCGCTGGATTATCGCAAGCCCAACGAGGGCGATGCCGACATCAAACTGCAGGCCACGCTCGACGACGCCAGCCGCGCGCGGTTCGGGTTCGATCTCGGACCCGCGGTCAGCGGCGCCATTCCGCTGAAGCTGTCGGGCAAGATCGGCGAAACCAGCCGCATGGGCATCGAGGCCGATCTGACCGCGCTGAAGCTCGATAATATCCTGCCGGGCTGGGTCAAGCTGCCGGGCCGGTCGAGCCGCGCCGTCTTCAACGTGGTGCAGAAGCAGCAATCCACCCGGCTCGAGGACATCGTCATTGATGGCGGCGGCGTCTCGATCAAGGGGGCGCTCGAGGTCGATCAGAACGGCGACCTGATCAACGCCCACTTCCCCACCTATTCGCCGTCCGACGGCGACAAGAGCTCGCTGAAGGCCGAGCGCGCCCCGGATGGCGCGCTGAAGGTGACGATGCGCGGCGACGTGTTCGACGGTCGCGGTTTTCTCAAGTCCGCCATTTCGGGCAAGGAGGCCGACTCCAAGAGCAAGGCCAGGAGCATCGATTTCGATGTCGATCTCAAGCTTGGTGCGGTGGCCGGCTTCAATGGCGAGGCGGTGCGCAGCGTCGACGTCAAACTGTCGCGGCGCAACGGCGCCATGAAGAGCTTTGCATTGAGCGGCAAGCTTGGCCGCGATACGCCGCTGACGGCGGATTTGCGCGGCCGCACGCAGGGTCGTGAGGTGATTTATCTCGAGACCAACGACGCCGGCGCCTTCCTCCGCTTCACCGACACCTATTCCAAAGTGGTCGGCGGGCAGCTCACTTTGGCGATGGATCCGCCGACGGCTGAGCCCAGCGCGAAGGAGGGCCTGATCAACGTCCGCGATTTCTCCGTCAAGGGGGAAGCCGCCCTCGAGCGCGCGGCGGCCGGCGGGCCGGGCGGGGCCCAGAGCAGCGTCAGCTTCTCCCGGCTGCGAGCGGAGTTTACCCGCCAGAATGGACAGCTCACGGTCCGTGAGGGCGTCGTGAAAGGGCCGATTATCGGCGCCACCATCGAGGGCAGCATCGACTACCCCGGCAATCAGGTGCGCATGAGCGGCACCTTCGTGCCGATGTACGGGCTGAACAACATGTTCGGCCAGATTCCCATCGTCGGCCTGCTGCTCGGCGGCGGCAGCAATGAGGGCCTGATCGGCGTCACCTACGAGGTGGTCGGCACGCCCGGCCAGCCTGTGCTTCGCATCAATCCGATCTCGGCGATGGCGCCAGGCGTGCTCCGTAAGATCTTCGAATTCGGCACCGGCAAGGAGAACAGGCCGGTCGAGTTTCCGCCGAACAATTGATCGTCGGTTTCGCGGTTCGCTAGCGCCTCAGCGCCGGCACCACCAGGAATGGGATCAATCCCAGCACGACATTGACCAGCGCGAACACGAACAGCCAATTGTAGCTTTGGGTCCAGTCATGGATCAGGCCGCCGGCCCAGGAACCCAGTCCGGAGCCGAGCCCGCTGCCGATCGAGATCGTGCCGAAAATGGTCCCGACCCGCTCGCCGCGGAAGATGTTGAGCGCGGTCGCCGTGATCAGCGGCCCGCGCGAACCGATCATGCTGCCGAAGCAGATGACAAAACCGGTCAGCAGCCAGTAGTTCGGATAGTATTGCAGCAGCCAGAGCAGGATGATGCCGACGATCGAGACGCCGTAGCTGAACAGCACCGACGGCCGGCGGCCGATGACGCCGTCGAGCGTGGAGATGCCGAGCATGCCGACCAGCGTCAGGATGCCGGAAAAGCCCCAGGCGGTCGCCGCCTGCAAGGGCGGAAATCCGGCGTCGATCAGATAAGCGACGATCTGCGCGGTGATCGCGTACATCGCCACCGCGGTGAAGAAGAAGGTGCAGAACAGCGCCCAGAAGGCGTGGTGGCGCATCGCGCTCCGGAGCGTCCAGCCATTGTCGACGAAACCGGCGTCGGTCTTGCCGGCGATGTGCGGCGAGCCGGTGGCGAACAGCCGCCACGGCAGCACCAGCAGCGGCAGCATCAGGCCCAGCGCCACAATACCGAACAGCTGGTAGGCGTCGCGCCAGCCGATCCGGTCGATCAGTAGCTGCGACGCCGGCAACAGCACCAGGATGCCGGCGCCGGTCGCCGAATACAGGATCGCCATCGCGGTCGGCAGCCGCGGGCCAAACCAGCGGCCGAGCAGGATCGAGTTCGGCACGTTGCCGGTCAGGGCGATGCCGAGACCGACGCAGAGGCCGACGCTCAGCTGCAATTGCCAGAGCTCCCGCGCGTTCGCCGCGATCAGAAAGGCCGCGCCGATCAGAAACAGTCCGAGCGAGTATACCGTGCGCGGCCCGGAGCGATCGAAAAGGCGGCCGACCAGCGGCGCGGTCAGGCCTCCCGCCAGCCAGGTCAGCGAATAGACCGAAACCACCTGCGCACGGTCCCAGCCGAAATCCTCCGAGATCGGCTTGAGGAACACCGTAAAACTCTCGCCTAGGCCGCGGCCGAGGACCGATAGTGCAAAGCACAGCGCGAGCACGTTGAGCGCCACGCGCGCCGGCTTCAGCGGCTTTGTCGACGTGTCCTCCCGCGGCGTATTCTGATCCATGGAAGGGAAGGGAGCGCGTTTCCGCGCTCAGGAGCAAGCGCGTAAAGCGAATGCGCCTATGCAGGCCTGAGCAGGACGTGGCGCTTGCGGCCCAACGACAGCTTGATGACGCCTTCCGGGGTGAGGTCTGCTGACCTCAGCATCATCTTGTCGTCGCTGACGGCGGCATCGTTGACGCGCAGGCCGCCGCCCTTGATCTGGCGCCGCGCCTCGCCGTTCGAAGCGACGAGGCCCGTCTTGACGAACGCCGCCAGCACCCCAAACCCGGCTTCGAGTTCACCGCGCGAAATCTCGATCGTCGGCAGGTTCTCGGCGATCGAGCCCTCCTCGAACGTCTGCCGCGCGGTCTCGGAAGCGGCGTTGGCGGCGTCGCGGCCGTGCAGCAGCGCGGTTGCCTCGGTGGCAAGAACCTTCTTGGCTTCGTTGATCTCGGCGCCCTTCAGGGCCGCCAGCCGCGCGATCTCGTCCATCGGCAGGATCGTGAACAGCTTGAGAAATTTCATCACATCGGCGTCTTCGGCGTTGCGCCAGTACTGCCAGAAATCGTAGGGGCTGAACTGGTCGGCATTGAGCCAGACCGCGCCCTGGGCGGTCTTGCCCATCTTTTCGCCCGACGCCGTCGTCAGCAGCGGCGTGGTCAGCGCGAACAATTGCGGCGTTCCCATGCGGCGGCCGAGGTCGACGCCATTGACGATGTTGCCCCACTGGTCCGATCCGCCCATCTGCAGCCGGCAGTCGACCCGCCGGGACAGTTCGACGAAATCATAGGCCTGGCAGACCATGTAGTTGAATTCGATGAAACTCATCTCCTGCTCGCGCTCGAGACGCAGCCGCACCGAGTCCATCGTCAGCATGCGGTTGACCGAAAAATGCCGGCCGATGTCGCGCAGCATCTCGATCCAGTTCAGCTTGGTCAGCCATTCGGCATTGTCGAGCATGACGGCGTCGCCGGGGCCGGAGCCATAGCGCAGCACCTTGGCGAACACGCCGCGGATGCTCGCCTTATTGGCCTCGATCTCGTGGATGGTGCGTAGCGCGCGCGATTCGTCCTTGCCGGAGGGGTCGCCCACCATGGTGGTGCCGCCGCCCATCAGGGTGATCGGCTTGTTGCCGCTCTGCTGCAGCCAGTACAGCATCATCATGGTGAGGAAATTGCCGATATGCAGTGACGGCGCGGTACAGTCATAGCCGACATAGGCCGTCGCCTGGCCTTTCGCGGCGAGCGCGTCGAGGCCTTCAAAATCGGAGCATTGGTGGACGAAGCCACGTTGCTGCAGGATGTGCAGAAAATCAGATTTAAAAGCAGTCATTTGTGTGCAACTTTGATCATTCTTGCTTCACGGTAATTGTAGCAGTTCGCGGAACCCGGGCGGAACAGGCTGCCGCTGGCGTGCGCGCTGTGGCATTATAAGATGTGCTGGTTCGACACAAGCAGGGCTTCACGGGCAGGGGCGCCTCGGAAGGCACGATGCAATGATGCTGACGGCAGTCGGTCTGATGAGCGGCACCTCGCTCGACGGGGTCGACGTCGCCTTGATCGAAACCGATGGCAAGCGGGTGAAGTCGTTCGGCCCGTCCGGCTACCGGGCCTACACCGACCACGAGCGCGGGCTGTTGCGCCAGGCGCTTGCCGAGGCCGTCAACCTGTCGCAGCGCGACGCCCGCCCGGGCATCCTGGGCGAAGCCGAGCGCGCCGTAACGCAGGCCCATGCCGAGGCGGTCGCCAGCTTCACGTCGCAGCACCGCATCGTCAGAGAGAATATCGATATCGTCGGCTTTCACGGCCAGACCGTGCTGCACCGGCCGGCGCAGAAAATGACCGTGCAGATCGGCGATGCCGCGGCGCTTGCGCGCGCCATCCATATCCCGGTCATGCATGATTTCCGCGCGGCCGATGTCGCTGCCGGCGGGCAGGGCGCGCCGTTCGTGCCGGTCTATCACCGCGCGCTGGCGCAATCGCTGGAGCGCGAGGGCCCGATCGTTGTTGTCAATATCGGCGGCGTCTCCAACATCACCTATATCGACGGGTCAGATGTCCTGATCGCCTGCGATACCGGGCCCGGCAACGCGCTGCTCGACGATTACATGTTCCGCAAGATGGGCCAGCCGTTCGATTGCGAGGGCCGCATGGCGGCCCAGGGTGTCGTCGATGTGGCATGGGTGATCCGGGCACTGGAGCATCCGTTCTTTGCAATGCCGCCGCCGAAATCGCTTGACCGCAACGACTTCGCCTCGCTGGCGCTGCGCGAGATGCCGCCCGCCGACGGCGCGGCCACTCTGACGGCGTTCACGGCGGAAGCCATCGCCCGCATCGTGCCGCTGCTGCCGAAGGAGCCCGGGAGTTGGATCGTCGCCGGCGGCGGTGCCCGCAACCTCACCATGCTGCGGATGCTGCGCGAGCGTCTCGCGCCGGCCACCGTGGAGTCCGCCGACGCGCTGGGCTGGTCGGCCGACGCGATCGAGGCGCAGGCCTTTGGCTTTTTGGCCGCGCGCGGCCTCAAGGGCCTGCCGCTGAGCTATCCCGCCACCACGGGCGTGCCGATCCCGATGACCGGCGGGGTGATCGCTCGGCCGTGATGACGATGCTGACGCATCGACCTTGACAGTTTAATGCACGTGCATGTAGATACATGCATCTGCATCAAGCTGCGAGATATGCCATGGCCGCTCGAATAAAATTGATCAGTCACAAACTCTGTCCGTACGTGCAACGCGCGGTGATCGCACTCAACGAGAAGGGTGTGCCGTTCGAGCGGATCGACATAGATCTCGCCAACAAGCCGGACTGGTTCTCGAAAGTCTCGCCGCTCGGCAAGGTGCCCGTGCTTACCGTCGCCTCCGATCACGGCGAGGCGGCGCTGTTCGAGAGCAATGTCATTTGCGAGTACATCGAGGAGACCCAAGGTGGGCCAAGCCTGCATCCGCAGGATCCGCTGCAGCGCGCCCAGCACCGGGCATGGATGGAGTTCGGCTCCGCCATCCTGACCGACTTATGGGGTCTCGAAACCACCACCGATGCCGTGATATTCGAAAGTAAGCGCGAGGCGGTCGCCGCGAAGTTTGCGCGTGTCGAGGCGGCGCTTGGCGCAGGCCCGTTCTTCGCAGGTGAGGGCTTTGGTCTCGTGGACGCGGTGTTTGCGCCGATCTTTCGCTATTTCGACGTTTTCGATGAGCTTATCGATCTCGCCGTATTCGTGAAAACGCCGAAGGTGCTGATGTGGCGAGCGGCGCTCGCGAAGCGGCCAAGCGTTCAGGCTGCGGTCGGACCCGATTATCCCGAACTGCTGCGTGCGTTTCTCGTCCGCCATGACGCGCATCTACTGAAACTGGCCGCGTAGCGCCGGCAGTCGTAGGGTGGGCAAAGGCGCGCTCTTCGCGCCGTGCCCACCTTTGCATGTGAATCAAGAAAGATGGTGGGCACGCTTCCCCCTTCGCTCTTCGAGCTACGGCGGAATCTTTGTCCACCCTACGCGACCACGCTAGATACCCCACGCCGAAGCGCGACGAACGCGCACGCAGCCTCAGCGAACGTTGGCGAGCCGCATGTCGAGATAGCCCGTCACCGTCTCCATCAACGGCTGCAGCTTGCCGTCGAAGAAATGGTTGGCGCCCGGGATGATCTGCTGATCGATCACGATGCCCTTCTGGGTCTTGAGCTTCTCGACCAGGGTGTTGACGTCCTTCGGCGGCACCACCGCATCCTTCTCGCCATGCACGATGAGCCCCGAGGACGGGCAGGGCGCGAGGAACGAGAAGTCGTAAAGATTGGCGGGTGGCGCGATCGAGATGAATCCTTCGACCTCGGGCCGGCGCATCAGCAGCTGCATGCCGATCCAGGCGCCGAACGAAAAACCCGCGACCCAGCACGCGCGAGCCTCGGGATTGATGGTCTGCGCCCAGTCGAGCGCGGACGCGGCATCGGAGAGTTCGCCGGTGCCGTGATCGAACGAGCCCTGGCTGCGGCCGACGCCGCGAAAGTTGAAGCGCAGCACCGAGAAGCCACGATGCGCGAAGGCGTAGTAGCACTGGTAGATGATCTGGTGATTCATCGTGCCGTGGAATTGCGGATGCGGATGCAGCACCATCGCGATCGGCGCGTTCTTCTGCTTGGCCGGATGATAACGGCCTTCAAGACGGCCTGCGGGGCCGGTGAAAATGACTTCAGGCATTTTGATTCCTTGGCAAATCAACCGCCTTTGAGCGGCCTCATCCGGCGCGTTCGCGGGTGAAGCCTCGCAGAGTTAAAGGGGCGGATCAGGCGTCGTTTGGCGCGATGCGAACGGCGCTCGGTGAACTGGAGGCCGCGTTCTAGCATGAGGCGAGGGGCCAAAAGCAAGCATCTTGAGCATCCCGCAGCGCGTTCAAAGCGTTAGCTCTTGCGATTGCCTGGCGACGGCTTGATCCCCACTTGAGACAAGGTTGCCCGGGTGGGCTCGCCTGTTGCCGCTGCGCCTGCCTCCAAGGTAATATCATACTAGATGCCTGACCGGACCTATCTCGACTGGAACGCCACGACGCCGCTGCGCCCTGAGGCCAGGGAGGCGATGGCCGCGGCGTGGGAAATCAGCGGAAACCCCTCATCTGTTCACGCCGAGGGCCGTCGGGCTCGCCGGCTGGTCGAGGAGGCGAGGGCCTCGATCGCGGGCGCAGTCGGTGCCTCGCCGCGCAACCTGGTGTTTACGTCGGGTGGGACAGAGGCGAATGCCTCGGCGCTGCAGCCCGGGTTGAGGCGAGGGGCGGGGCTTGCGGTCGAAAGATTGCTGGTTTCAGCGGTCGAGCATGCTTCGGTTCTGTCAGGCGGGCGATTTCAGGTTGATGCCATCGAACGCGTCGGTGTCACCGGTTCAGGCGTGCTCGATCTCGATCAGCTTCGGGCGCTGCTGGCGGCCGGCCCCCCGGCGCTGGTCTCAGTGATGTTGGCCAACAACGAAACCGGCGCAATTCAGCCGGTAGGTGAGGCCGCTGCGATCATACATCAAGCGGGCGGATTGATGCATGTCGACGCGATCCAGGCCCTTGGAAAGATACCATTCGATATCAATGCTTTGGGTGCCGATCTGGTGTCGCTTTCTGCGCACAAGATAGGTGGTCCCAAGGGTGCCGGCGCCCTGGTCTTGGCTGACGGCCTGCTTGGGTTTGAGTCTGCGCTCCGCGGTGGCGGTCAGGAACTCGGCCGCCGGGCCGGGACCGAGAATGTTGCGGGAATCGCGGGGTTCGGTGCGGCTGCGAAGGCCGCCATTTCGGCGCAGGGACGTGACGCCGCTCGTTTCGAAGCCCTGCGAAGCCAGCTTGAAACCGGATTGCGGCGGACCCCCGGGGTCGTCATCTTTTCCGATGAAGTTCGGCGACTGCCCAATACGACCCTGTTCACGGTTCCCGGCCTGAGGGCGGAGACGGCCGTGATTGGGTTCGACCTCGCCGGTATCGCCGTATCCTCGGGTTCCGCCTGTTCCTCGGGCAAGGTTCAGCCGTCCCACGTGCTGGAAGCCATGGGATTCGGCCCTGACCTCGCCCAGGGAGCCGTGCGGCTCAGTCTTGGCTGGTCCACGACATCCCAGGACATTGATCGCTGCCTGGAGGCTTGGCGAAAGCTCACCGGTACACTACTTAGAGGGTGCGACGAAACACTGCTTGAACGGTTCTAAGGCAGGTGATTTCCTCGAAGAAACATTGTAAAGTTTCAGAAGTGATCCACACCGCGGTCCTTGAAACCGCGAGCGGAGGATGGAATGGCGGCCGTACAAGAGACCGTTGATCGGGTTCGCCGGATCGACGTCGATCAATATCGCTATGGATTCGAGACGCTCATCGAGTCGGACAAGGCCCCCAAAGGGCTTTCGGAAGACACCGTCCGCTTCATCTCGGCCAAGAAGAACGAACCGGCCTGGATGCTGGAATGGCGTCTGGAGGCGTATCGCCGCTGGCTGACCATGACCGAGCCGACATGGGCCCGGGTCCATTATCCCAAGATCGATTATCAGGATTTGTACTATTACTCAGCGCCTAAGCCGAAGAAGCAGATCGGCTCGCTCGACGAGATCGATCCGGAAATCCTGAAGACCTACGAGAAGCTCGGCATTCCCCTTCGCGAGGTCGAGGTACTGGAAGGCGTCGTGCGCCCGGAAGGCGAGCGTCGCATCGCCGTCGATGCCGTGTTCGACTCGGTTTCGGTGGCGACCACGTTCCAGAAAGAGCTGAAGCAGGCCGGCGTGATCTTCATGCCGATCTCGGAGGCGATCCGCGAGCATCCCGAACTGGTGCGGAAATATCTCGGCACGGTGGTGCCGACCTCGGACAATTACTTTGCGACGCTGAATTCCGCGGTGTTCTCAGACGGCTCGTTCGTATACGTGCCGCCGGGCGTGCGCTGCCCGATGGAGCTGTCGACCTATTTCCGCATTAACGAGCGCAACACCGGCCAGTTCGAGCGCACGCTGATCATCGCCGACAAGGGCGCCTACGTCAGCTATCTCGAAGGCTGCACGGCACCTCAGCGCGACGAGAACCAGCTGCATGCCGCCGTGGTCGAGCTGGTCACGCTCGACGACGCCGAGATCAAGTATTCGACAGTGCAGAACTGGTATCCCGGCAATTCCGAGGGCCTGGGCGGCATCTACAATTTCGTCACCAAGCGAGGCGATTGCCGCGGCAACAACTCGAAGATTTCCTGGACCCAGGTCGAGACCGGTTCGGCCATCACCTGGAAATATCCGAGCTGCATCCTGCGCGGCGATAATTCGCGCGGCGAGTTCTATTCGATCGCGATATCGAATGGCCATCAGCAGGTCGATTCCGGCACCAAGATGATCCATCTCGGCAAGAATACGACGAGCCGGATCATCTCCAAGGGCATCGCCGCCGGCGTCTCGCAGAACACCTATCGCGGCCTCGTCACCGCCCACCGCAAGGCCACCGGCGCCCGCAATTTTACGGCGTGTGATTCCTTGCTGATCGGCGACAAGTGCGGTGCGCATACCGTGCCCTACATCGAGGCGAAGAATTCGTCCGCGCTTTTCGAGCATGAGGCCACCACGTCGAAGATTTCCGAGGACGTGCTGTTCTACTGCGTGCAGCGCGGGCTGAGCCAGGAGGAAGCCGTCGGCCTCGTGGTCAACGGTTTCGTCAAGGACGTGCTGCAGCAGCTGCCGATGGAATTCGCGGTTGAGGCGCAGAAGCTGATCTCGATCTCGCTGGAAGGCAGCGTGGGGTGACGGTTTTGATGCCGTCATTGCGAGCGCAGCGAAGCAATCCATAGCGCGAAAAAAGCTGGATTACTTCGTCGCAAGAGCTCCTCGCAATGACGAAACTCTCCAAGTCGGTTTTTTAAGGACAGTTCTATGTCACTACTCGAAGTCAAAAACCTCCAGGTGCGTGTCGAGGAGCGTGAAATTCTCCACGGGCTGTCGCTCACCGTGAACCCGGGCGAAGTGCACGCCATCATGGGGCCGAACGGCTCCGGCAAATCGACGCTGTCGCACGTCATCGCCGGCAAGCCGGGCTATGACGTCACCGGCGGCGAGATCCTGTTCAAGGGCGAGGACCTGCTGGAGATGTCGCCGGACCAGCGTTCCGCCAAGGGCGTTTTCCTCGCGTTCCAGTATCCGGTGGAAATCCCCGGCGTCGCCACCATGACCTTCCTGCGCACCGCGCTGAATGCACAGCGCAAGGCGCGCGGTGAGAGCGAATTCTCCACTCCGGACTTTCTCAAGAAGGTGCGCAGCGTCGCGGCTTCCCTCAACATTCCACAGGACATGCTGCGCCGTGGCGTCAATGTCGGGTTCTCCGGCGGCGAGAAGAAGCGCAATGAGATCCTGCAGATGGCGCTGTTCGAGCCCAGCCTGTGCATCCTCGACGAGATGGATTCCGGCCTCGACATCGACGCACTGCGGGTCGCCGCTGACGGCGTCAACGCGCTGCGGTCGCCCGAGCGCGCCATGGTGGTGATCACCCATTATCAGCGGCTGCTGAATTACATCGTGCCCGATTTCGTTCACGTGATGTCGAAGGGCCGTGTGGTGAAAAGCGGCGGCAAGGAACTGGCGCTGGAGCTGGAAGCTTCCGGTTACGCCCAGTTCGAAGACGCGGCCTGAGCGAGATGCGGATTTAGTGATGAACGTAGTACTGGCCAAAACCGAAACCGCCCACGCCCAGAGCGATATGCTCGCCGTCGCGCGTGACCGGCTGCCCGGCGCAGGCAAGGTCGCAGATACCAGGCGACAGGCGTTCGAAGCCTACGCGCGGCTGGGCCTGCCTTACCGGCGGATCGAGGACTGGAAATACACCGACCTGCGCGTGCTGATGCGCGAGGTGCTGCCGCTGGCGGCGGCGCCGGATGCCGCGGCAATGAAGCGCGCGGCCACCGCGTTGAAGCTTCACGCCATCGCGGGCGTCCGCCCCCTGGTGCTGGTGGATGGCGTATTCGCGCCGACACTGTCCGAGACGGCCGGTCTTGAAAAAGGCCTCGGCATCCGCACGTTGCGCGAAGCGCTGGAGGCCGGCGATGCCGCGCTGCTTGCCCAACTGTTCTCACCTGATAGTTCCGATGCCATGGTGGCGCTCAACAGCGCGATGATGACGGACGGCGTCGTGATCGAAATCGCCGATGGCGCAGTGCTTGAGCAGCCCCTGCATATCGTTCATATCGCCAGCGGTATGATACCTGCGGCGATGTTCACGCGCTCCCTGATCCGTGTCGGCAAGCACACCACCGCGACCCTGGTGGAAAGCTATATCGGCGCCGAAGGCACGAAAGCCTATCAGGTCCATGACTCCCTGGTCGTGGCGATCGGCGACGGCGCGCGGCTCGACCATGTTCGCCTGATCGAGGATAGCCGTGAGGCCTTCAATATCTCTTCCGCGGTCGTGACGCTGGGCGCCAACGCGCATTTCAACACCTTCGGGATGAACACCGGTTCGTTGGTCAGCCGCTATCAGGCCGTCATCGCGGTCGCGGGCGAGGGCTCCCGGGTCGAGACCAACGGCGTCAACCTGCTCAATGGTCGCCAGCACGCCGACACCACGCTGTTTCTCGATCATGCGGTGCCGAACTGTTCGAGCCGCGAGATCTTCCGCGCCGTGGTCGATGACCGCGGCCATTCGGTGTTTCAGGGCCGGATCATCGTCCGCCCCAAGGCGCAGAAGACCGACGCCAGAATGATGACGCGGGCGCTACTGCTGTCCGACGAGGCCGAGGCCGACAACAAGCCGGAACTGGAAATCTTTGCCGACGACGTCACCTGCGGCCATGGCGCAACCGCCGGCGCGCTCGATGACAGCCTGCTGTTCTACCTGCGTGCGCGCGGGCTTTCCGAAAAGGAAGCCCAGGCGCTGCTGATCCAGGCGTTCGTCGGCGAGGCGATCGAGCAGATCGCCAACGACGCCTTGCGCGAACTCGCGGTATTGGCGGCGCAGCGCTGGCTGGCGGCACGGGGATGACCATGCATCCTGCGGTCTCGAACGGTTCATACGATGTCGCGAGGGTGCGGGAGGATTTTCCCGCGCTGGCGCTCAAGGTCTATGGCAAGCCCCTGGTCTATCTCGACAACGCGGCTTCCGCGCAGAAGCCCAATGCGGTGCTCGACCGCATGACGCAAGCCTACAGAAGCGAATACGCCAACGTGCATCGCGGGCTGCACTACCTCGCCAATGCCGCGACCGAAGCCTACGAGGGCGGCCGCGAAAAGGTCGCCAGGTTTCTCAACGCGGGCCGCACCGAAGAGATCATCTTCACCCGCAACGCCACCGAGGCGATCAACCTCGTGGCCTCGTCCTGGGGCGAGCCCAACATCAAGGCCGGCGACGAGATCGTGCTCTCGATCATGGAGCACCATTCCAACATCGTGCCGTGGCATTTCCTCCGGGAGCGTCACGGCGCGGTGATCAAATGGGCGCCGGTGGACGACGAAGGCAATTTTCTGATCGACGAATTCGAAAAGCTGCTGACCGAACGGACCAGGCTGGTCGCGATCACGCAGATGTCGAATGCGCTCGGCACCATCGTTCCGGTCAAGGAAGTGGTAAAGCTCGCGCATGCCCGCGGCATCAAGGTGCTGGTCGACGGCAGCCAGGCCGCCGTTCACCTCGCCATCGACGTGCAGGATATCGACGCCGATTTCTACGTCTTCACCGGCCACAAGCTGTATGGTCCGACCGGCATCGGCGTACTCTACGCCAAGCACGAGCACCTGGTGGCGATGCGGCCCTACAACGGCGGCGGCGAGATGATCCGCGAGGTCACGCAGGACGGGGTGACCTATGGCGACCCGCCGCACAAATTCGAGGCCGGCACCCCTCCGATCGTGGAATCGATCGGGCTGGGCGCGGCGATCGACTACGTCAATTCGATCGGCAAGGAGCGCATCGCCGCGCACGAGCACGATCTCTTGACCTATGCCGAAGGACGGCTGCGCGAAATCAATTCGCTGCGGCTGATCGGCACCGCGCGCGGCAAGGGCCCGGTCATCTCGTTCGAGATGAAGGGCGCCCATCCCCACGATGTCGCTACCGTGATCGACCGCCAGGGCATTGCGCTGCGCGCCGGCACCCACTGCGCGATGCCGCTTTTAGAGCGGTTCAACGTGACGGCGACGTGCCGTGCCTCGTTCGGCATGTATAATACGCGTGAAGAAGTCGACCATCTGGCGCAGGCGCTGATCAAGGCGCGGGAATTGTTTTCATGACCGAGACTATCGAAGCCAAGAATCTGGAAGACAAAACCAGCAATATGGAAACCAATTCGGCGCTGCCGCCGGAGGAAACCGAGCGTCTCGGCGGCGAGATCGTGGCCGCGCTGAAAACCGTGTTCGATCCGGAAATCCCGGCCGACATCTATGAACTCGGCCTGATCTACAAGGTCGATATCAAGGACGACCGCTCTGTCGACGTCATGATGACCCTGACGACGCCGAACTGTCCGGCGGCGGGAGAATTGCCGCAGATGGTGGAGAACGCGGTCGCCAGCGTTCCCGGCGTCGGCGTAGTCAATGTCAATCTGGTGTGGGATCCGGCCTGGACGCCGGATCGCATGACCGACGAGGCTCGCCTCGTCCTCAATATGTGGTGAAGCGTTGGCGCGATGGGTCTCGAGCTCCTCAACGGAAGAATGACGGCATTGATTTGCCGCTGGGATTGACCACATGACTGACATGACACCCACCTCATCAACGCCGGCTGCAAAGCCGAAGCCGCGTCCGCGTCCGCAGGTCATGAAGCTGACCGAAGCCGCGGCGCTTCGGATTACCGAACTGACCAAACGCGCCGATTCCGACATTGTCGGACTTCGGGTCGGGATCAAGAACGGCGGCTGCGCCGGACAGTCCTACACGGTCGAATATGCCCACGAGGTCCGTCCCACAGACGAGGTGGTCGAGGACAAGGGCGTCAAGATCCTGGTGGATCCCAAGGCGGTGCTGTTCCTGCTCGGCACCGAGATGGACTACAAGGCCGACAAGATGTCGGCGCAGTTCATCTTCAACAATCCGAACCAGACCGGCGCCTGCGGCTGCGGCGAGTCGGTGCAACTGACGGCTGCGAAGGCGGTCGGCTAGACGTCATCGAGACGCCCGCAATGATGTTGTGGGAGCTGAGCCGTACTCGCGATGGATCAGCACGATGGACCGCGATTTCCTGATCGATCTGTTTTCCGACTTTGGCCCGGTGACGATCCGCCCGATGTTTTCCGGCTTCGGCATTTCTGCCGACGGCACCAACTTCGCTCTGGCGCTGCGCGCCGGTCTCTACTTCCGCGCCGACGAAGAAACCATTCCGCGGTTCGAGGCGGAGCGATCCAGCCCGTTCTCGTATCAAACGCGGGCCAGGACCGTCACGGTGAACTCGTACTGGCAAGTGCCGGAGCGTCTCTACGACGATCCGGCAGAATTCACGGAATGGGTGAGGGCGGCGCTGGTCGCGGCCCAGCGCGCGGCGCTGCGCAAGCGCCCGAAGGCGAAGAAGGTTGCGGCCAAAGCGAAGATGGCGATCAAAAAGAAAGCGAAGTCATGACTGGCAAATCCCTTATCCTGAGAGCCTGTCAATGAATTCCGACCTCATCCTGAGGAGCCGCGCGCGTTTCGCGCGGCGTCTCGAAGGATGGCAGCAGGCCATGTGCCAGATGGTTCGAGACGCGCACTGGATAGCGCAAGCACGCTGCCCGGCGGCGCTGCTCGCCAAAAGGCGGTCGCTGGCGGACGCGATGCAACGGCGTCACGCTACCTGGCCGTGATACTCGGCGGCGTATTCCGGATCGACTTCGCAGATCACGCGGTTGCGGCCGTTGCGCTTGGCGGCATAGAGGCAGGCATCGGCGCGTTCGATCAGCGAGTCGGTGTCGTCGCCTGGTTTCAGCATGGAGACGCCGACCGAGATGGTGACGCGCCCCAGGATTTCGCCGGTGGATTTCTTCTTCAGTTCCTTGGCCATGATCGCGCGCCGGATGTGATCGGCCACCGTTAGCGCTTGGCGCAGCGCTGTATTGGGTAGCACGACAACGAATTCCTCGCCGCCGTAGCGGGCGGTGATGTCCTGGCCCTTGATGGTCTGCTTCAACGACATGCCGACCAGCCGCAGCACCTGATCGCCGGTGAGGTGACCGTAGGAATCGTTGAACGACTTGAAGTGGTCGATATCGAACATCAGCAGTGAAAGCGGCTCGCCATTGGCCAGCGCGTTCTGTACCGCCGTATCGATCGAGCGGTCGAAGTACTTTCGGTTGCCGAGGCCGGTGAGGGGATCGGTCAGGCTCTCCGCCCTGATCGCCTCGAGGCTCTGCTGCAGATTGCTGATCTGGTTCTTCGACAGTGACAGGCGGTCTTCCAGAGTCTTGTTGGTGTCGCGCATTGCGCGGGTGGATTCCACCAGCTTTTCGACGATCACCTTGATCTGCTCGCGGTCGCGCGCGATCGCGAGTTCCTGAGTCGCGCCGGACAGGCTTTCGCCGTAACTCGCGGACATCCCGAGGGCGTCGGAGATCAGGGTCATCACGTCGTCGATTTCGCCGATTACGCGCGCGCCCACCGTGTCGATGCGGTCGGTGGCCTTGATCTGGGAAAGATAGGTCTCGTAGATCTGCTCGAGGTCGGCTTCGGTCAGCTTGCCGTTGCGCGCCAGCGTCTCGTTGATGATCTTGTTCAGCGGCGAATTGTAGCCGGTGGCGTAGACGTACCAGATTTCGTAGTTGCGGGGCACGGCAGTCTGGCGGAGCGATTTGATCTGGCCAAGCGCGACTTCGCCGAAGGCCATCGTGCGTTCGTGTTCGTCGAGCACCTTGATCACGGATCACGTCCCCAATGCAGCGGGCAGCAAAGCCAGCTTTTCGGCGGCAATAAGTTGAATTATCGCCGCCAAGTTATGGGAGGATGATGAACGACCGGTAAATGGTTCCGTCCGGCTCCACAGGGCTCACACCCGGGCGCGGACCGGTCGCAGCAGGAATGCCGGGAGATGCGAGTGATCGGCGGGCTCGGAGGCGGGTTCAGGCTGGGTATGCGGTGCAGCGGCCCGACCGATTGACGGCGTGCGCGAGGGCGGAGGCGCCGATGGCGGTGTGAACGCCGCCGCGGGGGGCTGCTCCGGCTTTGCCGTGGAACCGCGTTCGCCGCCCGGGCGCCGAGGTTCGCGTTCCCTGCGCGGCTTGCGGCCGCCGCGCGAGCCCTCTCGTGAACCTTCCCGGGAGCCTTCCCTGGCACGGCTGCGCCGCGCGGGCTCGGCGGTTTCGCCGCCGGAGGCCGCTGTCGTGATTTCGACCGGCTCGGCCGTGCCGCCCTCGACGTGGGGAATGCTTTGTCCAATCAGCTTTTCTATCGCGACCATCGATTTTTGATCGAGCGGCGTGACCAGGGAGATCGCGGTGCCGGCGCGGCCGGCGCGGCCGGTGCGCCCGATGCGATGAACGTAATCGTCGGCATGATGCGGGACGTCGAAGTTGAAGACGTGGCTGGTGGTGGGAATGTCGAGGCCGCGGGCCGCGACGTCGGAGGCGACCAGCAGCGGAATTTCGCCCTTGCGGAATTGATCGAGGGCCGCGGTGCGCGCCGATTGCTCCATGTCGCCGTGCAGGGCGCCGACGCTGAAGCCGTGCTTCTGCAGCGACTTGTAAAGCAACGCCACTTCACGCTTGCGATTGCAGAAGATAATCGCGTTCTGCAGGTCCTTGGCGTCGCGCAGCAGGCGGCGCAGCGTATCGCGCTTGTCATGCGGCTCGCGTCCGACCGGTACCTGGAATTGGGACACGCCGACGGCGGTGGTGGCGGGCCGGGAGACCTCGATCTTCTCGGGATTGTGCAGGAAGGTTTCGGTGATGCGGCGGATCTCCGGCGGCATCGTTGCGGTGAAGAACAGCGTCTGGCGGGTGAACGGGATCATCTTGCAGATCCGTTCGATGTCGGGAATGAAGCCCATGTCCAGCATGCGGTCGGCTTCGTCGATGACCAGAAGTTCCACGCCGGTGAGCAGCAGGCCGCCGCGCTCGGTGTGGTCGAGCAGCCGTCCGGGGGTCGCGATCAGCACGTCGACGCCGCGCGTCAGCTTGATGTCCTGGTCGCCGAAGGAAACGCCGCCGATCAGGAGCGCAACGTTGAGCTTCTGGCCGACGCCGTATTTATCGAACTGTTCCTTGACCTGGGCGGCGAGTTCGCGGGTCGGTTCCAGGATCAGGGTGCGGGGCATTCGCGCCCGCGCGCGCCCCTTTTCCAGCATGGTGAGCATCGGAAGGACGAAGGCCGCGGTCTTGCCGGTGCCGGTCTGGGCGATGCCGAGCACGTCCCGGCGAGCCAGAACATGGGGAATCGCCTGTTCCTGGATGGGGGTAGGTGTGGTGTAACCGCTGGCCGCGACGGCGGCGAGCACCTTGTCGGACAAGCCGAGATGGGAAAAAGACATTGAGCCTCTGGTCGAAACCGCCGCTTGGAATCTCGGAAAATGACTGTCGCGCTCAACCCCGGAACGGCACGCAGATTTGCACGGGATTTTCGGATACGCAGACAGGCGGCTTGCTCAAGATATCGCGTTTCGATACCGGGCCGCGTCAGGCCGGAACATAGGGCCGAATTGGCTAAAGTCAATGGAGCAGCCGCGGGAAGGTCTGAAAAAGCTTAATGTTCTTGCATAAATGGCCAGATTGAGCCGATGCCGGCCGGCTGCCGACTACGGCACGGGAGCGGGATGCACGAGCCGCGGATGATTCGTGTGGGCGGGGGATACCGATGAATAACTGGGTGTCGTTCAGGGCCGCGCTGTCGTGGTGTCTTGCTGCATCGTGGCTGGCGCTGGCCGTTCCCGCGCATGCGGAAAGGCGTGTCGCCCTTGTGGTTGGCAATGACGACTGCCGGAACGTCCCCAAACTGCAGAAGGCGGTCAACGACGCCCGCACCATGGGCGATACGCTGAAGCGGCTCGGCTTTTCCGTGATGGTTGCGGAAAATCAGACGCGACAGGCGTTCAGCGAAAGCTTGCTGGCTTTCGACAAGTCGGTTCAGAGAGGCGACACGGCCTTCTTCTTTTACGCCGGCCATGGTTTTGAGATTGCGGGACAGAACTCCTTGCTGCCGACCGACGTGCCGGCCGCGACCGAAGGCCAGGAAGAACTGGTGCGCGACGCCTCCGTTCTCGCCGACCGCATCATTGAGCGATTGCAGAACAGGGGAGCGCGCACGGCTATCCTGGTGTTCGACGCTTGCCGCAACAACCCGTTCGAACGCGCGGGCACCCGCGCGGTTGCCGGCGGCGGCGGTCTGGCGCCGATGACGCAATTGCCGGAGGGCGTGTTTTCGGTGTTTTCGGCTGGGCCGCGGCAGACCGCGCTGGATCGTCGCGCGAGGCGCAGCCCAATCTGAAGCTGGCGCCCGCGACCAAGTCGGTCTCGGTGGAATTGACCTATCGCGACGGCAGCGTGTCGGAGATCAAGAGTTTCCGGCGCTGAGCTAGGGCGCGTACTCATAAATCTTTGTCAACGTCCGCTTCGCTCCGATATCGACCGCCTTTGTGCAATCGCAGCAAATGACGCGATGGGCCAGAACCGGACACTATGCTAACGACTTCGTCGGCCCATCCTGACAGTATTGCGGGCACGCTACGGGAGCCAAACATGTCGGTCACGGACATCGTCATTCGGACTTCTATCGCAGCGGATCTCGAGGCGCTAATGGCGCTCATGATCGAACTGCAGGAATTCGAGCAGCAGTTCACCGAGCGAGCCGTTGCGGATCGTGAGTTCGCGGCGTGGTACATCGAGCGCCTGCTGCGCGTTATTGACGATAACGACGGATTACTCCTAGTCGCCACGTCGAATGGTGCGCTCTGCGCGTTCGCCGCGGGCTTTCCAGACCAGGAGCCCGAGCTGCGTGATCGATACTTCCTGATCGCAGAGCTCGTCGTCACCCAGGGTCAGCGCGGCCGTGGCATCGGGCGTCGCCTCATGCTGGCGATGGAGGATGCAGCGCGCGCTCGCGGGCTAAAACGGATGGGGATCGGCGTCCTGGCCGGAAGCGACCGGGTGCATCGTTTGTACACGGAACTGGGTTATCGGGACTATGCCATCAGCCTGCGGAAAGAGCTGCCGTCATGAGCCCGCAGGACGATGCCGATCGTGGCTACGACGCTGATTGGATCAGAGAGCTTGCTATAAAAAAGGGCGCGCGGGCCAACATCCCGCCGAAAAGCAATCGCAACGATCCGATCTGCTTCAGCCCGTATCTCTACCGCGCTCGCAACCGGGTCGAGCGGTTCTTCAACAGGATCAAACAATGTCGCCGCGTGGCGACGCGGTACGACAGGCTTGCCGCCAACTATCTTGCCTTCGTTCAACTCGCGTCAATCAGGCTATGGCTGCGCCCCAATGAGTCCACGTCCTAGTGCCTGGAATTACAAATCGGTATCGCTGACCATCCTTCGAGACGGCCACTTCGCGGCCTCCTCAGGATGAGGTTTAATTTGCTGAAACATAACAACCTCATGCCCGGATGAACGCTTCGCGTTCAGTCGGGAGGAGCGAGCGGCGCGAGCGTCTCGAAGCATGGGCAGCAAGCGCCGATCTCACATAACAGCAGCAGGGTACTCCAAACGGGAAGCAGATCATGGACGCCGGCACTTCCCAGGAACGTTCGTCGCCGCGCACCCTCACCACGCGATGCTGCATCGTCGGCGGCGGTCCCGCCGGCATGATGCTCGGATATCTGCTCGGACGCGCCGGCATAGAGACGCTGGTGCTGGAAAAACACGCCGACTTCTTCCGGGATTTTCGCGGCGACACGGTGCATCCCTCGACGCTGCAGGTGATGGATGAACTCGGCCTGATCGACGGATTCCTGAAACTTCCGCACCAGCGGCTGCAGACGATGGACGGCAAGTTCGGCGAGGCGTCGATCCGCATCGCGGACCTCAGCCGCTTGAAGGTAAAATACCCCTTCATCGCCTTCATGCCGCAATGGGATTTTCTCAATTTTCTGCGCGAGAGCGGCAGACGGTTTGCCTCGCTCAGGGTGATGATGGATGCCGAGGCGACCGACCTGATCCGGTCGGGCGATACGGTTACCGGCGTGAAGGCCAATACGGCCGCGGGAGCTGTCGAGATCCGCGCTGACCTCACCATCGGCTGCGACGGCCGGCATTCGATCGTGCGGCAGCGCGCCGGTCTCGAAGTCGAGGAAATCGGTGCGCCGATGGACGTGCTGTGGTTTCGCGCCGGCAAGCGCGGCGACGAGAACGAAAACCTGTTTGCGCGGCTCGATCCCGGCAAGATGATGGTGACCTTCGACCGCGGCGATTACTGGCAATGCGCCTATGTGATCGCGAAGGGACAGTATAAAGCGGTGAGGCTGCGCGGGCTCGACGCCTTCCGCGACGCCATCGTCGGTATGGCGCCGATTCTGAAGTCGGGCATGGCCGATGTAAAAAGCTGGGATGACGTCAAGCTTTTGACGGTGACGATCAATCGCCTGAAACGGTGGACCCGTGCGGGCCTGCTCTGCATCGGCGACGCCGCGCATGCGATGTCGCCGGTCGGCGGCGTCGGCGTCAATCTCGCGGTGCAGGATGCGGTGGCGACGGCGAACCTGCTGGCGGCAAAACTGGTGAACGGCTGTCCGGCTGAGGACGAACTGGATGCAGTGCGGCGGCGGCGCGCCTTTCCGGTGCGGATGACACAGGTCATGCAGGTGGTGGTGCAGAACAACCTGATCAGCGCCGCGTTGAAGCCCGGCAACGAGCCGCTCAGGCCGCCGCTGCCGGTGCGGCTCATCAACGCGGTGCCATGGTTGCAGGGCATCACCGCGCGGCTCGTCGGCCTCGGGGTGAGGCCGGAGAATGTGCATTCCCCGGTATCTCCGCACCGCTGACACCGGCGAGACATTCTTTGCATGGGGTTGTTTTCGCGATTTTCTGGTGAGGCCCTGCGGTGGGCGCCGCGCCGCGCCCGGCGCACCAAGTCGTCGGCGGTTCGCGCGCTTGCTTAGCCCATCACGGAAAAACCGCCGTCGACCGGAATCGCGGTGCCTGTGACGAAGTCGGAGGCACCCGATGACAGGAACACGGCGATCCCCGCGAAGTCGGCGATGTCTCCCCATCGCGCCGCTGGCGTGCGCGCCAGCACCTTGTCGTGCAGCCCGTCGATCTGCTCGCGGGCGCGTTTGGTCAGGTCGGTGTCGATCCAGCCCGGCAGGATGGCGTTGGCCTGGATGTTGTCGGCGGCCCAGGCCACCGCGCAGGAGCGGGTGAACTGCACGATGCCGCCTTTGCTGGCGGCATAGGCCGGCGCGAAGCTGGCGCCGAAGATCGACATCATCGAGCCGATATTGATGATCTTGCCGCCGCCCGCCGCCTTCATGGCGGGGTGGACCGCCTTCGAACACAGGAACGCGCTGGTGAGGTTGGTGCTGATAACGCTGTCCCATTCCTCGAGTTCGAGCGCGTGCGGAGGCTTGCGGATGTTGATGCCGGCGTTGTTGACGAGAATGTCGATGCGGCCGAGCTCGCGCACCGTCCGTTCGACCATGCCATTGACCGCCGATTTGTCGGTGACGTCGGCTGCGACCGAGATTGCCTTGACGCCGTGTTGCCTGAGTTGTGCGGCCGCAACGTCGGATTTTGCCTGGTTGCGTCCGACCACCGCGATGTCGGCGCCAGCTTCCGCCAGCCCCTGCGCCATGCCGAGCCCGATGCCGCCATTGCCGCCGGTAACGATCGCCACCTTGCCGGAGAGATCGAACGCTGTGGTTGCCATGTGTTGTCCTTTCTTCCGTCATGGCCGGGACAAGCCCGGCCACGATGCGATGTCAACGCTTGCTGCGCCAGATCAGGATCATCCCGAGCGCGGCCAGTGCGGCGCCATACCAGGCCCATTGGGTCTGACGGATCATGAAGCTCGACTGCGGCCAGGCGATCACGCCGGTGCCCTGACCGATCCATAGCACCCCGATCGAGAGGGCGAGCAATCCGGCGATCATGAGTGGTTTGCGCATCCGTGTCGCTCCTTGTTGGCCGCGGGGTATCGACCGTCAACACAGTGCGGTGCCGGCGCAGAGAGGGCAAGGGGCCGGGAGGACGACTTCCGTCACTTCGAACGCACCATTCGCCACCGCACAAAAAAGCCCCGGCAGATGCCGGGGCTTTCGAGTTGGTCAGTTCGGGAGAGATCAGTACTTAGCGACCCCAGTTGAAGCGGTAGACCAGCGAGGTGCTGACGGTCTGGACCCAAGGCTCGAACGTAATTGCTGTGCCGGTGGGCACGCCGCCGACAAAAGTCTGCGGGAGTGAAATGCGATCATAGAATGCCGAACGGTATTCGGTTTTCATGAACCAGCCGGGAGCACTAATTCCGAAAATGTCCAGATTGTGCTCGACACCGCCGCCGATGAAGAAGCCATTACGATTGAAGGACGGGGTCGTGGCAACTGCGGCGCCGCCGGGGGTCAGAAACGACTGGGTGGTGCCCGACCACTCCGACCCGGAATAACCGCCATTGACGTAGGACAACACGTTCGGCGCAACGAGGTAGCCCAATCTCACGCCGCCCGCATAGCTGGTTTCGAGCTTCTGCCGACCTTCCGTGAAGAAGAAGGGGTCACTGAGCGAACCGCGGATATCGCCGAACTGCGCGTCGCCGAAAATACCTGCCACCCACCTGCCGCCGAACTGCATGTCGTAACCGGCGCCCACGGTTCCAAACCAGCCACTGCCACCCAGGCGCTGGTCGCGGGTAAGTGCAACGGGGGCTCCCGGGAAGGTCTCGACGTTGCTGTCGGCTGCCCACAAGCCGCCGCCGCCGCCGCCGAAGATGTAGAAGCCGGTCCAGTTGTAAACCGGCATCACGGGGGCCGGAGCCTTGGCGTAACGGGCCGGCATATCAGCGGCGAGCGCCGATCCGGTGAATGCTGCCAGCGCAGTCAGGGCGACGACGAGTTTCTTCATGTCAATTTCCTCAGTTAGCCAGCGCTCGAACATGACCAGCGTTAATTTCGATTCCCAGAATCTCAAACTGTCCAAAAAACTATAACCCGTTCTGTCCAGAATACTGTTGCGGGTGAAACACACCTGCTGGAAAACGATGAAGGGGGAAAAGCCCAAAAAAGCGGCGGTATCACCGCCCGGAAGACGCAATCGGACCGTTTTCGGCGCGGCCGGGCCCTAGACGTCCAGCAAATCCTCGCTGGCAAATTCGGCCTTGTCTGAAATGAAGGCGAAACGGGCTTCCGCCTTGGTGCCCATCAGGCGTTCGACCGAATCGGCGGTGCCCTCGCGGTCATCGGCCAGCAGAACCACGCGCAGCATGGTGCGCCTGGCCGGGTCCATGGTGGTTTCCTTCAACTGCGCTGGCATCATTTCGCCCAGCCCCTTGAAGCGGCCGACATCGACCTTGGCATTGGCGTTGAATTCGCTCTTCAGGAGCTGGTCCTTGTGAGCGTCGTCGCGGGCGTAGATCGTCTTCGCGCCGTGGGTCAGCCGATAGAGCGGCGGCACCGCGAGGTAGAGATGGCCTTCGTCGATCAGCCGTGGCGTCTGCCGGTAAAAGAACGTTATCAGGAGGGAGGCGATGTGCGCGCCGTCGACGTCGGCATCGGTCATGATGATGATGCGCGAATACCGCAAATCCTCCTCGCGGTAATGCGCGCCGGTGCCGCAGCCGATTGCCTGCATCAGGTCGGCGAGTTGCGCGTTGGCGGTGAGCTTGTCTTTGGTCGCGGAGGCGACGTTGAGGATTTTTCCGCGCAGCGGGAGGATGGCCTGGGTCTTGCGGTCGCGCGCCTGCTTGGCGCTGCCGCCGGCCGAGTCGCCCTCGACGATGAAAAGCTCGGAGCCTTCGGCGGCGGTATTGGTGCAGTCGGCGAGTTTTCCCGGCAGCCGCAGCTTCTTCACCGCGGTCTTGCGCGAGATTTCCTTCTCGGCACGCCGGCGCAGCCGCTCGTCGGCGCGCTCGACGACGAAGTCCAGCAGCTTGTTGGCCTGCAAGGGATTGCCCGACAGCCAGTGGTCGAACGGGTCCTTGATTGCCTGCTCGACGATGCGCTGGGCTTCGGCGGTGGCGAGGCGATCCTTGGTCTGGCCCTGGAATTCCGGCTCGCGCACGAACACCGAGAGCATCACCGCAGCCCCCACCATGACGTCTTCCGAGACGATGCCGGCGGCGCGCTTGCCCTGGCCGACGCGTTCGGCGTGATCCTTCAGGCCGCGCAGCAGCGCGCTGCGCATGCCGGATTCATGGGTGCCGCCATCCTGCGTCGGCACCGTGTTGCAATAGGAGGACAGGAAACCGTCGGCGTCGGCGGTCCAGGCCACAGCCCATTCGCAGGCGCCGTGGGCGCCGACCCGGCCGGATTTGCCGGAGAAGATATCCGGGTGCACCAGGGTGTCGGCATGCACGGCCGCAGCCAGATAGTCCTTCAATCCGCCGGCGAAGTGAAAGGTGTCCTCGGCCGGCACATCCTCAAGGCCCTTCAACAGGGACGGATCGCAGCGCCAGCGGATTTCGACCCCGCCGAACAGATAGGCCTTGGAACGGGCCATCTTGAACAGCCGCTGCGGCTTGAAGGCGGCCTTGGCGCCGAAAATGTCGGTGTCCGGCTTGAATCGGATCCGGGTGCCGCGACGGTTGTTGATCTTGCCGAGGTCTTCGAGCTTGCCCTTGGGATGGCCGCGCTCGAACGCCATGCGGTAGAGCTTCTGGCTTCGCGCGACCTCGACCTCAAGCCGCGAGGACAGCGCATTGACCACGGACACGCCGACCCCATGCAGGCCTCCGGAGGTCTCATAGACCTTGGAATCAAATTTGCCGCCGGAATGCAGCGTGCACATGATGACTTCGAGCGCGGATTTCTTCGGAAATTTCGGATGCGGGTCGACCGGAATGCCGCGGCCATTGTCCGACACGGTTAGGAAGCCGTCGGCGCCGAGTTCGACTTCGATGAAAGTGGCGTGGCCCGCCAGCGCCTCGTCCATGGAGTTGTCGATGACTTCGGCGAATAGGTGGTGCAGCGCCTTCTCGTCGGTACCGCCGATATACATGCCCGGCCGGCGTCGCACCGGCTCGAGGCCCTCGAGCACCTCAATATCTGCTGCGGTGTAGCCGGCTTCGGCGCTGACGGCGCGCGATGCGGCCTTGAGGGGCGCGCGGCCCTTCGGCTCCGTGTCCCCGAACAGGTCACCACCGGTTTTGGTTTTTGCAGCTGATTTCAATGATTTATTCATAGCTCTTCAGAGGTTGCGCGCACCAGCGGCGCAGCGAATCGATCTCCCTGACTATGCCATGGATGAGCTTAAAACGTGACGGGCGCAGCACAACCGGTGGCCGGCGGTTCCGATCCGGGCTCTCCGGCACTACCCAACAAAGCGCTAGCACCGATACAAGACCTCAAGGAGGTAGCGAGTTCCTCTTGCTTTCGCTCAGGGGTTGCGTGAAAGTTTTGGCCGGCAGGGGGGCAATTCAAAATGATCAGACTTCTGTTGGCAGCGGCAATCGCCGCGCCATGTTGCGGCTGTGCGTCGGTTACGCGCGGCACGACCGAGAACATTTCCATTTCCAGCACGCCACCGGGCGCTACCGCGGAGTTATCAGGGCTGGACAATCCCACCTCCTGCCTCACGCCCTGCGTCGTCGTGGTAAAGCGCAGCGCTGACATCACCGTGACCATCAACAAGGAGGGCTACGAACCGCAGGTGATCCCGCTGACCAAGGAAGTTCCAGGCACTGGCGCTGCCGGTTTCGCCGGCAACCTTCTGGTGGGCGGGTTGATTGGCATGGGCGTGGACGCGGCCACCGGGGCAGCGACGGACCACAAGCCGAACCCCGTCATCGTGACCTTGCAACCGGCCGCAGCGCCAACCCTGCGCCCCGCGAAGCCGCGCCCGCCAAGACGGCCGCCGGCGCCGCAGAGCTAAGGATCGTCCCCGCCTTTGTGACTTGATGTCGCCGAAGGGGTTGGTTTACCTGTTCTTGCACTGGAATCGTACAAAAGTTCCATGCCCGCTCCAACAGGCCGGCACCCCGGGGAAGGCTTTCCAAGCATGGAAGATTTTGCGCGCGCCTTGACTGATTTCGTGCGCGACCATCAAGCCTGGGCCGCTCCCATCGTGCTGGTGCTGGCTTTCGGTGAATCGATCGCTTTCGTATCGCTGCTGGTCCCGGCCTGGGGGGCGCTGGTCGCGATCGGGGCGCTGATCGGCGTCAGCGGCATCAGCTTCTGGCCGGTGTGGCTGGCCGGCGCTCTGGGCGCGGCACTTGGCGACTGGGTCTCCTACTGGTTCGGGTTCAAGTACAAGGAACATGTCGCCGAGATATGGCCGCTGTCGCGGTACCCCGAAATATTGGCGCGCGGCGAAGCCTTCGTGAAGGACTGGGGTGTACCCAGCATTTTCATTGGCCGGTTTTTCGGCCCGTTGCGGGCATCGGTGCCGCTTGCCGCCGGGATCTTCGAGATGCCGTATTGGCGTTTCCAGGTCGCCAATTTTTCCTCTGCGCTGGTCTGGTCGGCGGTGCTGCTGCTATTCGGCGACGTGATCGCACTCGTTGCCGGATGGCTGTGGCGGACCGTCTAGGGCCCATTCCACCCGGCCGGAATAAGCCGCGTGTGAGGGGGTTGGCTCTTGAATACGTGCGTCGCACCGGCGCCGCGCCGGAACCATCTCGTCGCGATTGAAGGACTGGTCAGGCCGGCCGGACACCATGCCAAGGCGCGGGCATGCCGCACTTCATCGGGTTTTCTCACAAGAAGGACATCACATGGAATTAACACGACGTCACGCACTCGCCGGAGCCGCGGCAATCGCGGTCTCACCCATGCTGCCGGCCGCGCCCGTCAGGGCGGGGGCCCCGCTCGCCGACAAGCAGGCGCCGAGCTATTACCGCTACAGGGTTGGCGACGCGCAGGTTACCGCCATCTCCGACGGCGTGAACACGTTTGCGCTGCCCGAAACCTTCGTGCTCAACGCCAAGAAGGATGAAGTCAACGCCGCGCTGGAAAAGGCGTTTCTGCCGAAAGACAAGGTGAGCATCCACTTCGCGCCGCTGGTGATCAACACCGGCGGCAAGCTGGTGGTGGTCGATACCGGTAATGGGCCCGGTGCGTTCGCGTCGAGCAAGGGCAATGTCGGCCAATTCGCCAGCAACATGGCGGCCGCGGGAATCGACCCGAAAGCCGTCGACATGGTGGTGATCTCACACTTCCATGGCGACCATATCAACGGCTTGCTGACCGCGGACAACGTGCTGGCATTCCCCCACGCCGAGGTGCTGGTGCCGGCGGCGGAATGGAAATACTTCATGGACGATGGCGAGATGAGCCGTCAGGCCACGGACCGCATGAAGGGCGTGTTCGCGAACGCCCGCCGCGTTTTCGACGCGGGCCTCAAGAAGAAGGTGACGCCCTATGAAGCGGGCAAGGATGTCGCGCCGGGACTGCAGGCGGTGGCTTCCCTCGGCCACACGCCGGGCCACAGCTCGTTCATTCTGTCGTCCGGTTCCGACAAGGTGTTCATCCAGTCCGACGTAACCAATCACCCCGCGGTGTTCGTCGCCAATCCGGGCTGGCACCTGATGTTCGACCAGGATCCGGCGATGGCGGAAGCCACCCGCCGCAAGGTCTACGACATGCTGGTGGCCGACAGGATGCGAGTCCAGGGCTTCCACTATCCGTTCCCGGCCAATGGCTTTGTCGAGAAGGATGGCAACGGCTACCGGCTGGTGCCGGCGCCGTGGAGCCCGGTGATCTGACATTCGTCATTCCGGGCCCATGCGCAGCATCGAGCCCGAATCTCGAGATGCCCAGGTGCGCAATTGCGCACCTGGGGTCTGGTCCTTCGGACCATCCCTGGAATGACGTGTACATCTTGACGGAAACGGCGCCGGGCCTTATAGCCCGCGCCCATGATCCACGCCGTGACCATGTCAATCGTTCGCCGCCGCCGCATCTCAGCGGTATGGGCGGACGTCTGCGTCTGAGATTGTCGTCCCTGCCGCCGGATTCGATCCGCGGCATTTCCCTTCCTGCAGCGTGATCTGACCCCGGCAGCTCCACCATCAAGCCGGAGTTCGAAAATGTATACGCCCCCGATGTTCAAGACCGATCGCGCCGCAAGCCTCGCCTTTGCGGAGGCACGCGGATTCGGCACGGTCTGCGCGTGGGACGGCAACAAGCCGATCGCGTCATCGTTGCCTTTCTACCTGGACTATGCCGACGATGGCACGCCGCTGGCGGCGTATCATGTCGCGCGCCACAATGCGCTGGCGAGCCTTGCCGACGGCACGTCGTCCTGGCTGTTGGCCGTCAACGGCGCCGACGCCTATGTTTCCCCGGACTGGTATGCCTCGCCGGACCAGGTGCCGACCTGGCTGTATCAGGCCGTACACCTCACAGGCCCCGTGCGAAAACAGTCCGACAACGAACTGGGCCGGCATCTCGACGCGCTGAGCGCGAAGTTCGAGAGCTGGCTGGCGCCGAAACCGCCATGGCTGTCGTCGAAGATGACGGCGGGCCGGCTGGACGCGATGAAGAAGGCCATCGTGGGTCTGGTCATGACGGTCGAAGCCGTCGAGGGCAGCTTGAAGCTCAACCAGCACAAATCCGATGTCGATCACGTCGCCATCGCGACCGCGCTGGCGAGGCAGAAGGAGGCCGCCGGCCAGGTTCTGGCGAGCGAAATGCGCGGCTTGCGCCCGCACTTGTTCGCGGGTCAGGCGACACAATCGAATGCTAAGACCACGTCAGAAGGAGCAATGTAATGAGCACGAGGAAGAGGATCGGCATTCTGGGCGCGTCCGGCTACACCGGCGCCGACGCGGTGCGCCTGCTGGCGCGGCATCCCAATGTCGAAATCACGGCGCTCACAGCCAATACCCATGCCGGCAAGGCAATGGACGAGGTGTTTCCGCATTTCTTCATGCTGGACCTGCCGAAACTGGTGGCATGGGAAAAGGTCGACTGGACCGGGCTCGACGCGGTGTTGTGCGGGCTCCCGCACGGCACTACGCAGGAGATCATCGCGGCGGTACTGGCAGCCAATCCCGCCATCAAGATCCTCGACATGTCGGCGGATTTCCGGCTGCGCGACATGAACACCTATGCCCAATGGTACGGCCATGAGCACCGCGCGCCGAAGCTGCAGGGCGAGGCGGTCTACGGCCTCACCGAATTCTACCGCGAGAAGATTTCGGCGGCGCGGCTGGTCGCCTGTCCCGGCTGCTATCCGACCGCTGCGCTGCTGGCGCTGGTGCCGCTGGCGAAAGCACGGCTGATCGACGTCGACGACATTGTCATCGACGCCAAATCGGGCGTCACCGGCGCCGGCCGCGGCCTCAAGCAGAACACGCTGTTCAGCGAAGCCGGCGAGGGGTTGTCGCCCTATTCGATCGGGACGCATCGGCACGCGCCGGAGATCGAGCAGGAGATCGGCGTCGCCGCGGGCTCTGCGGTGACGGTCAATTTCACGCCGCATCTGATACCGATGAGCCGGGGTGAACTCTGCACCTCCTATGTCAAGCTCGACGGCGCCAGCCCGGACGATCTGCGGGCGGCGCTGACGGCCGCTTACAAGGACGAACCGTTCGTGCATGTCGCGAAAAAGGGCGTGCTGCCGCAGACCCAGAACGTGCGCGGTTCGAATTACGTACAGATCGGCGTATTCGCCGACCGCATCAAGAACCGCGCCATCGTCATTTCTGTGCTCGACAATCTGGTGAAGGGCTCGGCGGGGCAGGCGATCCAGAACATGAATCTGATGTTCGGGCTTCCGGAAGCCGCCGGGCTGGAGCAGATCGCGCTGTTTCCGTAAAGCCTAGGAGCCGCCGTGGACGAAGACACCCTTGAGTTCTACCGCAGCAACGCGCGGGCCTATGCCGCGCGCGAGATCGCGAAACACGCGCGGCTGACCCGCTTCCTCGCCCTGCTGTCTCCGGGAGCAAGCATTCTCGAACTCGGATGCGGCGCCGGCGCCGATTCCGCGCAAATGCGGGCGGCGGGATTCGATGTTCGCCCCACCGACGGCTCGCCAGAATTGGCCGCGGAGGCATCCCGCCGGCTCGGCCGGCCGGTCGAGACGCTGCTGTTTCATGATCTCGACGAGGTCGAAGCCTATGACGCCGTCTGGGCCAACGCCTGCCTGCTGCACGTCCCGAGAGCGGAGTTGGCGCAGGTGCTGGCGCTGATCCGGCGGGCGCTGAGGCCCGGCGGCCATTTCTACGGCAGCTTCAAGGCCGGCGAGCAGGACGGCCGGGATATGCTCAACCGCTACTACAATTATCCGTCGCCGGAATGGCTGCGCGACACCTATGCCAGCGCCGGCGGCTGGAGTTCACTGGCAATCGAGAGGGGCGAAGTCAGAGGTTTCGACGACGAATGGGCCGAGATGCTGTTCGTCGTGGCCCGGAAAAGCCTGTGAGTCCGTGCCCCGACGCAGCGCAGCGCGGCTGCTGCGAGGTCGAGGCATTTTACTTTGCATGGGGTTGTTTTCGCGTTTTCTGCAAGGCCGGCGGCGGGCGCTGCGCCGCGTCGGTTACACGAAATCAAACGATCTTGAAGATCGCCAGCGCCAGCGCGGCTTGGGCAAAGAAGCCGACGGTGAAAGCGAGCGTGCGGAACACCGGCAGGCCGAGCGTGTAGACGATCAGATGCGCGACGCGGGACCAGAAATACACCGCGCAGGCCAGAACGGTCCATTTGGTCGAATAATCGATCTGGGCGAGGATCAGCACCAGCGGCGCGAAGATGATGAGATTCTCGACCGCATTGTCATGTGCGAACATCAGGCGATTGGCCCATTCCGCATGCGGCTTGTCGTTGCGCGACGGATTGGCCATCGCACCGGCGAGGCCACGAATCTGACAGCGGTTCAGCACGTAGGGGATCCACATCAGTCCCGTCAGAATCACCGTCAGCGTCAGCCAGAACAGTTCGCGCGTCATAGGTTCCCCTCACTCAATTTCGAATCCGGCCCGGTGGGCCTGATGGTTATAGCCTGATTGCGGACGGTAGCGCTACGCGCGAACCCGGACGTAACTGCCGGGCGCGTCTTCGATCGGCGGCATCGCCTCGGTGCCGACCGGCCGTGCCGGCACCCTCTCGGCGTCGATGCCTTCAAGCCATTCGCGCCAGTCCGGCCACCACGAGCCCTTGTGCTCCTGCGCGCCCTTGAGCCAGTCCGCCAGCGTGGTGTCCTTGATGTTATCGTTGGTCCAGTACTGGTATTTTCCCGATGCCGGCGGGTTGACCACGCCGGCGATATGGCCGGACCCCGACAGCACGTATTTCACCGGGCCGCCGAAGAACTGCGAGCCGTACAGCACCGAATCCGCCGGCGCGATGTGATCCTCGCGGGTGGCCAGATTGTAGACCGGCACCTTCACCTTCGACAGGTCGAGCAGCGTATTGTCCAGCACCATGCTGCCGGTGGACAGCCGGTTCTCCAGATAGCAGTTGCGCAAATAGTAGGAATGGTTCGCCGCCGGCATCCGCGTCGCATCCGAATTCCAGTGCAGTAGATCGAACGAGGAGGGAGGTTGTCCCTTCAGGTAGTTGCTGACCACGTAGGACCAGATCAGGTCGTTGGAGCGCAGCATGTTGAAGGCCATCGCCATCTTGCCGCCTTCGAGCACGCCGGACGCCTGCATGTCGCGTTCCAGCGCCGAGATCTGGTCTTCATCGACGAACACCAGCAGGTCGCCGGCGTGGGTAAAGTCGACCTGGGCGGCGAAGAAGGTGGCGGATGTCACGCGCTGACGGCGCTTTTCCGCAAGCCACGCCAGCGTTGAGGCGAGCAGGGTGCCGCCGACGCAATAGCCAGCGGTGTGAACCTTCATCTCGCCGGTCACCTGTTCGATGACGTCCATCGCGGCGAGCGGGCCCTGCTTCATGTAATCTTCGAAAGTCTTCTTGCCGAGGCTCTTGTCCGGGTTGACCCAGGAGATCACGAACACGGTGACGCCCTGATCGACGCACCACTTGATGTAGGATTTTTCCGGCTTGAGATCGAGTATGTAGAACTTGTTGATCCAGGGCGGCACGATCAGAAGCGGCGTGCGCAGCACGGTTTCCGTCGATGGTGTGTACTGGATCAGCTGCATCAATTCGTTCTGGAAGATCACCTTGCCCGGCGTCGTCGCCATGTTGACGCCGACCACGAGATTGGCGGGGTCCGACTGACGGATCCGCAGCGTCCCGTGCCCGGCCTCGACATCCTCCGCCAGCATCTTCATGCCGCGAACCAGGTTGTCGCCGCTGGAGGCCAGCGTCTCACGCAGCACTTCCGGATTGGTAAGGACGAAATTCGACGGCGCCAGCGCATTGCTGATCTGCAGCACGTAGAATTCCGCCTTCTTGCGCGTGTGTTCGTCGAGCCCTTCGGCGTCGCGTACCAGGTCCTGCGCCCACTGCGTGGTGAGCAGATAAAGCTGCATCACGAAGTCGAAGAACTGGTTCGATTTCCACTCCGGGTCCTTGAACCGCTTGTCGCGGGGCGAGGGCTCGATCGCCGGCCGTGCGGCTTCGCCGGCAAGCCGACGCGCCGATGAGCCCCATAGATCGACATAGGCCTTGGCGATCTTGGCCTGCAACTCGGCCGCTCGCTGGCTGTCCGAAAGCCAGTATTCCGCCACCGCCGTGAAAGTCTTCACCACCTCGCCGAGTTCGTTAGGCGGCTTGTCCCGGGCTTCGCCGTGCTCGCGCGGCTTCAGATAGGCCGCAAGCGCCTGGCCGCTGCTCTCCATCGCCTTCGCCAGGTTCATCGCGAAGGCTTCGGGATCGAATTTTTTCGCGACCTGGGTTTCGGTGGTGACTTCACTCATGATCGGACACTATAGGTTCATTCCCAGTTCGTCACCGCCTTGAATCGGCGCGGAATGCTTCAGGATCGATCTTTCGCATCGCACCTGCTGCACTGCGATAAAGTTTCTTGGTTCCGACATAATCAGGCCCCAACGCTCGGCTTTGCTGTTTCGGCTTTACGCGGGCCGGACGATAATGGTTGAACGATTGAACCGGATCAGAAGAATTGGACGTTTGTATTTCCGTATTTTGCAAGGGTCATACCAGCGTCAGGCGATGTGAGGATTTTTCAGCGGATGGCGATCGATCGGCACATCAGGGCAATCCCGGCGGCGGCACTCTTGCTGTCGGCGCTGACGCTCGGCGGCTGCGCGACATCGATCGCGGATCTGCCGTTGGTCGGTACGCCGGCCGATGCCCCGGCGCGGCCGAAGGAGGCCGGCGCCTACCTTCCGGTTCATGACCTTCCGCCCGATCGCGAAGCTGCCGCGATGGCGCCGGCGGAGCAGGCGCAGGCCCTGCGCGAATTGGCTGCCGCCCGGGACCGGCAGGCTTCCGCCGCCGCCAAAAACTCCGCCGCAAAGTGACCCCTGCGCGCTATTACGGCTGGCGCGGCCGGGTCTGCGTGATAAAACAATCCCGATTTAGCGGTTTGGCGCAAAATTCGCTCTAAATCACTGATCGAGCAGGCTTTCTGCGCGGAATCGAGTTCGCTGTGCTGGAAGCCATGGCGATCCCTGCCGCGACCGGTTCCGGAGCTATGAGACCGATGGAAGAATTCTACCGCATCCGCCGTCTGCCGCCTTACGTGTTCGAACAGGTCAATCGGGCCAAGGCGGCGGCACGGAATGCCGGGGCCGATATCATCGATCTGGGCATGGGCAATCCCGACCTGCCCACGCCGCCCCATGTCATCGAAAAACTCAAGGAAACCCTGGGCAAGCCGCGGACGGACCGTTATTCGGCCTCGCGCGGAATCACCGGCTTGCGCAAGGCGCAAGCGGCCTATTACGGCCGGCGCTTTGGGGTGAAGCTCAATCCGGAGACCCAGATCGTTGCCACGCTGGGCTCGAAGGAGGGTTTTGCGAATGTGGCGCAGGCGATCACGGCACCGGGCGACGTCGTCCTGTGTCCCAATCCGAGCTACCCGATCCATGCGTTCGGATTCTTGATGGCCGGCGGCGTCATCCGTTCGGTTCCTTCCGAACCGACGCCGCAATTCTTCGAAGCGGTGGAGCGCGCCATCATCCACTCGATTCCGAAGCCGCTGGCGTTGGTGGTCTGCTATCCCTCCAACCCGACCGCCTATGTTGCGAGTCTCGATTTCTACAAGGATCTGGTGGCTTTCGCGAAGAAGCACGAGATCTTTATCCTCTCGGATCTCGCTTATGCCGAGGTTTTCTTCGACGAAAACAATCCCCCACCCTCGGTGCTCCAGGTTCCCGGCGCGATCGACGTCACCGTCGAATTCACCTCGATGTCGAAGACGTTCTCGATGGCCGGCTGGCGCATGGGCTTTGCCGTCGGCAACGACCGCATCATCGCCGCGCTGGCGCGGGTCAAATCCTACCTTGATTATGGTGCATTCACGCCGATCCAGGTCGCAGCGACCGCCGCGCTGAACGGCCCGGACGACTGCATTCGCGAGATGCGCGACACCTACCGCAAGCGCCGCGACGCGCTGGTGGATTCCTTCGGCCGCGCCGGCTGGGAGATTCCCGCGCCGGAAGCCTCGATGTTCGCCTGGGCGCCGCTGCCCAAGGCGTTCCGCGACGTCGGTAGCATGCAATTCGCGACCCTGATGGTCGAGAAATCAGGCGTGGTGGTGTCGCCTGGGGTGGCCTTCGGCGAGCACGGCGAGGGCTATGTCCGCATCGCGATGGTGGAAAACGAGCAACGGATCCGCCAGGCCGCTCGCGGCGTGCGCCGCTTCCTTGAAAGCGGGCTCGAAACGTTGCACAACGTGGTTCCTCTCGCCAACCGGCGATAAGTATGACCCCGAAAAGCGGACTTCCGGTTTTCGGATCACGTCATGCCTAGTTTGAGTTTCTCTTTCAGGTTCCCCTGGTCATGGTCGCACCCTTGAAAGTGGGTATTGCGGGGCTCGGCACTGTTGGCGCCGACGTCGTCCGCCTTATCGAGCAGCAAGGCCGCGCTTTGTCGGCGCGCTGCGGGCGCGGCGTGCGCGTGGTCGCGGTTACCGCCCGCTCGAAGGTGAAGAAGCGCAGCCTCGACCTGCGCGGCATCGAATGGGCCAGGAGCCCGCTGGCGTTGGCCAACGATCCCGGCATCGATTGCTTCGTCGAGTTGATGGGCGGGTCGGGCGATCCCGCGCTGGCGGCGATCGAGGCGGCGCTGAAATCCGGCAAGTCGGTGGTCACCGCCAACAAGGCACTGATCGCAAGGCACGGATTGCGGCTGGCGAAGGCGGCCGAAAAACATGGCGGCGCACTGAATTTTGAGGCGGCGGTCGGCGCCGCCATTCCGGTGATAAAAACCCTGCGCGAAGGTTTGGCCGGCACTGGCATCAACCGGGTCTACGGCATTCTCAACGGCACCTGCAATTACATCCTCACCAGGATGGAACAGGAGGGCCTGTCGTTCGCCGAATGCCTGAAGGACGCGCAGCGTCTCGGTTACGCCGAGGCCAATCCGTCGTTCGACGTCGACGGCCACGACACCGCGCAGAAGCTCGCCATTCTGGCCAGCCTCGCCTTCGGCACCAAGGTGGCGCAGAGCGCGGTCTATGTCGAAGGCATCTCGTCGATCGCGCCGGAAGATCTGCGCGCCGCAGAGGAATTGGGCTACCGGGTCAAACTGCTCGGGGTAGCGGTGCGAACCGCCAAGGGCATCGAGCAGCGCGTGCATCCGACCATGGTGCCGAAATCGTCCTCGATCGCTCAGGTGATGGGCGTCACCAACGCGGTGACCATTGACGGCGAGGGCATTCCGCCGATCACGCTGGTCGGCCCGGGCGCCGGAGGGGCTGCGACCGCGTCGGCCGTGGTTGCCGACATCGCCGATGTCGCGCGCGGCATCCGCGCCAATCCGTTCGGGCGTCCGGTCAAGAAATTGCGCGCGATCGTCAAGGCGCCGATGGAGCGCCATGAAGGCGGCTACTATATCCGGCTGATGGCGCGGGATCTCGCCGGCACCGCCGCCACCATCGCCACCCGCCTTGCCGAGCAGAAGATTTCGCTGGAGTCGATCGTTCAGCGACATCCCGATGGTGTTGACGCGAACGGCGAGACGAAGAAGGCTTCGCCGGTGCCGGTTATCCTGATTACCTATGCCACCAGCGAGGACGCGGTCTATCGCGCGCTGCAGGCGGTACAGCGCGACAAGGTGATCAGCGGCCGGCCGCAGGTGATACGGATCGAAAAAAACTAGCGCGCGGTCCGCATGGCCCGCGTGCGAAACGCTTGTATGCGGGTCGCCAGATCCGCAGTGACGTCCCAGGGAGTTTGCCGATGTCGACTCATATTTCCGTTCCGCCGCAGTTGTTGCTGGAACGCATTCTGACGCTCGAGATCGTCCGGGTGACGGAGCGCGCCGCGGTGTCGGCGGCGAGGCTGCGCGGCCACGGCAAAGAGAAGGAGGCCGACCAGGCTGCCGTCGATGCCATGCGCCGCGAACTCAACAAGCTGCCGATCGAAGGCACCGTCGTGATCGGCGAGGGCGAGCGCGACGAGGCGCCGATGCTGTTCATCGGCGAGAAGGTCGGCATGAATGCCGGCCCGCAGGTCGATATTGCGGTCGACCCGCTCGAGGGCACGACGCTGTGCGCCAAGAACATGCCGGGCGCGATCGCGACCATGGCGATGGCCGACGGCGGCACGCTGCTTCATGCGCCCGACGTATACATGCAGAAGATCGCGGTCGGCCCCGGTTACGCCAGGGGCGTCGTCGAACTCGACGCGTCGCCCGCCGACAACGTTCGCCGGCTGGCCAAGGCGAAAGGCGTCGATGCTGCCGCCATCACGGTGCTGGTGCTCGACCGTCCACGCCACGCCGATATTATTGCCGCCATCCGCGGCACCGGTGCGGCGGTGCGCCTGATCACCGATGGCGACGTGGCGGGCGTGATTCATTGTGCCGATCCCGACAATACCGGCGTCGACATGTATATCGGCACCGGCGGCGCGCCCGAGGGCGTGCTGGCGGCGGCGGCGTTGCGCTGCATCGGTGGCCAGATGCAGTGCCGTCTCATTCTCGACAGCGAGGAGAAGCGCGAACGCGCCCACAAGATGGGCGTAATCGATCCGCGCATGATCTACGGCATCGAGGACATGGCGAAGGGCGACTGCCTGTTCGCCGCGACGGGGGTGACGACCGGTTCGCTGCTCTCCGGCGTGAAATTCCGCAAGGGCGTGATCGAAACCGAAACCGTGGTGATGCGTTCGGTCACCGGCACCGTGCGTTACATCAAGGCCGAGCACCGGCAACTGGAAAAATTCCACCTCGACTGAGCGCAAGCATGTCCGGCGCAGTGCTGATACGACCGGTTGGTGAAGACGAGCGCGAGGCGTGGAACCCGCTATGGGCGAGTTATCTCGCCTTTTACAGGACGGCGTTGGCGCGGGACGTCAGCGACCTCACATGGACCAGGTTTCACGACGCGGACGAACCGATGTTCGCGCTTGGCGGCTATGTCGATGGCCAGTTGGCAGGGTTTGCCCACTATTTGTTTCATCGTTCGACCTGGGCTCCGCACCGATACTGCTATCTGGAAGATCTATTTGTCGCGGAAAGGGCACGGGGCCGGGGGTTGGGACGGGCGCTGATCGAGACGGTTTACGACGAGGCCCGGGCGGCCGGCGCGAGCCGTGTCTACTGGCTCACGCAAGCCGACAATGCGCAGGCGCGCGCGCTGTACGACGGAGTTGCCGACAACCTCGGATTCATCCAATACCGCAAGGTGCTCTAGACGCGGCGCACCGATCAAGAGCAATGACAGGGAGTGAGCATGTCTGATGTTTCGGCAGTGAAGGCACTGGTGTTCGATGTGTTCGGCACCGTGGTGGACTGGCGCACCAGCCTGATCGCGGATTTCACCAGGTGGTCGAAGACGCGCGGCATCAAGGCCGACTGGACCGCCTTGGTCGATGGGTGGCGCGCGGTCTATGCCGCCTCGATGGACGAGGTGCGCAAGCATCCGGAGCGCGGCTACATGATCCTGGACACGCTGCACCGGCAGTCGCTGGAGAAGCTGGTTGCGCAGCTCGGCATTTCGGGATTGACCGAAGCCGACCTGCAATACCTCACCAGGGGATGGCACCGGCTGCACCCCTGGCCGGACAGCGTCGCAGGCCTGGCCCGGCTCAAGACAAAGTACATCATCGCCCCGCTCTCCAACGGCAATGTCGCGCTCCTGACCAACATGGCCAAGTTCGCCGGATTGCCCTGGGACCTCGTGCTGTCGGCCGAACTGTTCGAGCACTACAAGCCTGATCCGGAAACCTACCTGGGCGCCGCAAAACTGCTTGGTCTGGCGCCGGAGCAGGTGATGATGGTGGCCGCGCACAACCAGGATTTGAAGGCCGCGCAGAAACTCGGATTGAAGACCGCCTTCGTGGTGCGGCCGACCGAATACGGCCCGCTGCAGAAATACGATCTTGAGGCGACCGGCGACTGGGATATCGTGGCCAAAGACTTCGGCGGGATAGCCGATAGGATGGGATGTTGAGGATTGCGTGCCGCATGCGGTGTGGGTCCCTTGCGCCGCTCCGCAGAACCTTGATCCACGAACGTCGCATGGGCCCCGGCTTAGGCTGTGCACCGCTTGCGTGCTGCGCAGCCTCGGGGGCACGATACTTGGTGAAGCCGCGTCAAATCCGTATCTCCTGAAGGTATCATGACGCTCCCCGCATCCGCATTGCGCGTCGAAGCGCCGCCGGCGTTTCTCGGCGTCGCACGCTCGGCGACGGGAAAACTGTGGCGCGACCGGCTCGATGCGCGCGGGGCGGCGCGGGCGCTGGCGATCGCGCAGCGTTATCAACTGCCGGAAATGCTGGCGCGGGTGTTGGCGGGGCGTGACGTCGAGCTCGACGCAGTCGAGGATTTTCTCGATCCTACCATTCGCAAATTGATGCCCGATCCCCGCACCGTGACCCAGATGGAAGCCGCCGCTCAACGCATCGCGGATGCCGCGGTGGGCCGCGAGCAGGTCGCGATCTTCGGCGATTACGATGTCGACGGCGCCACCTCGGCCGCGCTGCTGGCGTGGCATCTGCGCCATTGCGGGCTCGATCCGCTGATTCATATTCCCGACCGGATTTTTGAGGGCTACGGCCCTAATGCCGAGGCGATCCGCATGCTGGCCGGCAAGGGCGCTACGCTGCTGGTGACGGTGGACTGCGGCACCACCAGCCTCGAGCCGCTGGCGGAGGCGCGGCGGCTCGGCATGTCGGTGGTCGTGATTGATCATCATCAATGCGGCGAAGAGCTGCCCGGGGTCGACGCGCTGGTGAACCCGAACCGGCCCGACGATATCTCCGGTCTCGGCCATCTCGCCGCCGTAGGCCTCGTGCTGATCACGCTGGTCGCGGTCAACCGGGAATTGCGCAGCCGCGGTTTCTGGAGCGCCGAAATGCCCGAGCCGGATCTGCTCGGCATGCTGCACCACGTCGCGCTCGGCACCGTCGCCGATGTGGCGCCGCTGACCGGTCTCAACCGCGCTTTCGTGGCCAAAGGGCTGATCGCGATGCGCCGCCGCGACCATGTCGGCCACACCGCGCTGATGGATGTGTCGCGGCTGAACGGCCCGCCTGAGGCCTGGCATCTCGGTTTCATGCTGGGGCCGCGCATCAATGCCGGAGGGCGGATCGGGCGCGCCGATCTCGGCGTGCGGCTGCTGCTGGAAGGCGACGTCTCCGAAGCCGCAAGGATCGCCGCCGAACTCGATCGGCTCAATACCGAGCGCCGCGTCATCGAGCAGATGGCGGAGGCGCAGGCTGAAGCCGAAGCGCTGGCCTCGCTCGGGCTGGAGGACAAGGGCGCCGTGATCATCACGGCCTCGGAGGGCTGGCATCCCGGCGTGGTCGGTCTGGTCGCTTCTCGGCTCAAGGAAAAGTTCTCGCGGCCGGCCTTTGCGATCGCGCTGGAGCCGGGCGGCATCGGTACCGGATCGGGCCGCTCGATCTCCGGGGTCGACCTTGGCAGGGTGGTGCGGCAGGCAGTGAAGGACGGGCTGCTGATGAAGGGCGGCGGTCATGCCATGGCGGCCGGCGTGACGCTGCGCAAGGAGAGGCTGGCGGAATTCCGCGCCTATATGGAAAGCGCGCTGGCCGCCGACGTCGCCAATTCGCGGCACGACAACGAACTGTTCATCGACGGCGCCGTGAGCGCACGCAGCGTGACGCCGGATTTCGCCGCCACGCTAAATCGCGCCGGCCCGTTCGGCAGCGGCAATCCGGAGCCTGTGGTGGCGCTGCCGTCGCACCAGCTGGTGTATGCCGACGAAGTCGGCCAGGCGCATCTGCGGCTGCGGTTCAAGTCCGGCGATGGCGCCATCGTCAACGGCATCGCCTTTCGGTCGATCGGGCAAAAGCTCGGTAACGCGCTGACCCAGCATCGCGGGCAGCCCTTGCATGTGGCGGGATCGCTTGCGGTCGATCGCTGGCAGGGCACCGAACGGGTGCAGTTTCGCGTGATCGATGTCGCGGTGCCCGATCAGGGCCCGGCGGTGATCAGGTAAAACCGACAACACACTGACAGTGGGAGCGGAAATGACGGGGCAGGTTGCAGGCAAGGTGGCGCTGGTCACCGGCGGTTCGTCCGGTATCGGTGCGGCGGTCGCCGAGTTGCTGGCGCGCGAAGGCGCCAAGGTTGTGGTGACCGATATCGATGACCTCAAAGGCCCCGAAATCGTCGCCGGCATCAAGAAGGCGGGCCACGACGCGGTGTTCCTGCACCAGGACGTCACCAGCGAGCCGCGCTGGGCGGAAGTCGTCGCTGATGTCGGACACCGTTACGGCCGGCTCGACATCATGGTCTCCAATGCCGGCATCGGAATATCGGTGCCGTCGATCGTCCACATGTCGCTGGAAGACTGGCGCCGGCAGACCGCGATCAACCTCGACGGCGTGTTCCTTTCGGTGAAGCACTGCCTGCCGCTGATGCGCCGGACCGGCGGCGGCTCGATCATCATGATGTCGTCGCTGGCGGGCCTGCGCGGCGCGCAAACCCTGGCCGGCTATTGCGCGACCAAGGGCGGCGTGCGGCTGTTCGCCAAGGCGATCGCGATGGAATGCGCGTCCTTTGGCGATGGTATCCGGGTCAATTCGGTGCATCCCGGTATCATCGATACGCCGATCTGGGGCAAGATTCCGACCGAAGCGACCGGCAGCGGACAAAATGCTCCGATTGATCCGGACGAACGCGCGCGACTGGCCACGCCGCTCGGACGCGCCGGCCACGCCATCGAAATCGCCAGCGGCGTGTTGTATCTGGCGTCGGATGCGTCGCGCTACGTGACCGGAACGGAGTTGGTTATCGACGGCGGCATGAACGCGGGCGGTGCGGTGCGGCAGGGTTAATCCGTGACCAGGACGGTGTCGGGCCTATCCGCCCTGCCGCAACCGCGCCAGCACCTTCAAACCGCCGTAGCCGTCGGCCGGCAGCAACCCCACTTTGGTCTGATAGGCCTTGACCGCTTTCATGGTGTCGTTGCCGACGCGGCCGTCGGTGCCGCCGGTGTCGAAGCCCGCCTTCGTCAAGCGGGTCTGCAATTCCTGCACTTCGGCGAGCGTCATGACACGCTCGGAGCCCGGGAACGGCTGGATGAAGGGCGGGCCGCCGAGAATGCGGTCGCCGAGATGGCAGATCGCCAGCGCGTAGTTCATCGATGGATTGTAGCTGCGCACCGCATAAAAATTCGGACCGAGCAGGAACGCGGGACCGCCCGCGACCGGCACCCACATCTGGGCCGACGCATTCGGCTGCGGGAACGGCTGGCCGTCGGCTCGCGTCACCCCGGCGCCGGCCCACGCCGCATAGCTGCGGTTGCCGACGGAGGACGCGCCCGATGCCCGCACCTCATAGCCCCAATGTTCGCCGCGGCGATATCTGCCGCGATTGAGCAAATAGCGCGCGCTGGAGCCGAGCGCATCGTCGGGCTTGCCGAACGGCGATACCTTGCCGTCGCGGTCGTAATCGGTCCCGACGTTGAGCCAGACTTCCGGCATCCACTGGGTATGGCCCATCGCGCCGGCCCATGATCCGCGCATCTCCTCTGGCGTGCCCCAGCCGCGATCGACGATCTTCAGCGCGTTGATCAGCTCGGTTTCCCAATAGGCGCGGCGGCGCGGCTCGTTCCAGGCCAGCGCCGCCAGCGACGGAAATATCGGCCGCATATGGTTCTGCTGCACCAAGGGATCGCCGTAGGCGGACTCGACGCCCCACAGCGCCAGCAGCGTGCCTCGCTCGACGCCGAAATCCTGTTCGATACGGGCGAACAGCCCCTCGTTCTTGCGCAGCGCTTCCTTGCCGGCGGTGATCCGCCAGTCGGAGGCGCGGCGATTGACGTATTGCCAGATCTGCTCGTGGAATTCGGGCTGCTTCGCCATCTGCTTGAACACGGACATGTCGGGCTCGATGCGGCCCATCACGCGGGTATAGGTCGCATCCGAAACGCCCTTTGCGAGAGCCCTCGCGCGAAAGCCGTCGCGCCACTGGTCGAAGCCGGGCGGCGCGGCCGCGAAGGCGGCGAGGGGATGCGCGAGCAGGGCGCCGGCGCCAAGGGTCGAGCGCAGCAAAGCGCGGCGCGTCGGCATGGTCAGGGAATCAGATGGTTTCATAGGTTCAGTCTAGCAGCGCTGCCAGGGGTTCGGCAGAGGTCAAGGCGTTGCTTGAGCTAGCCATACTGCGGCAGGTTTGCGGCAATTCTGGACAACCAACCGAGCACAGAGGTTTGCGCCCTGACGCCAAGCCCCGCCATCAGCCGTCGTTCCACGGCTATACCATAAATGCTCTAATAACAAATCGAAGCACTGACAACACGAGATGATGAAAATGTCACATGCCCGCAGCGAATACGCAGACTTCAAGACGCTGGCGCCGGATGTCTTTGAGGCGGTGCTGGCACTCGGCCAGTTCGCCGCCAAGGCCGGTCTCGACCAGCAGCTGCTCGAACTGATCAAGCTGCGCGCGTCGCAGATCAACGGCTGCGCTTTCTGCGTGCAGTATCACATCCTGCAGGGCGAGCGCCTCGGCCTTTCTGCCGACAAGCTCAACCTCGTCGTGGTCTGGCGCGAGGCGCCGCTGTTTTCGCCACGCGAGCGCGCGGCTTTGGCGTGGACCGAGGCGTTGACTCTGCTGGCCGGCGGCGTGAGCGACGAAGTCTACGCGCAGGCGGGTGCAGAGTTTTCCGAGAAGGAACTGATCTACCTGACGTCCGCAATCGCGTCGATCAATGTCTGGAACCGGTTCGGCGCCACCTATCGCTGGACGCCGCCGGCGCGGCAGCCGGCGCCGCGGACCGCGGCGTCGTAGCGATCAGTTCTCGCTGCCTTCCCGAGCGGGATGGGTTGTATCCTCCGGCCGGACCCGCGCCACCGCGGGCGACCCGGTGACCTCCGGTCGGACCTCGCGGCCGCGCCCGCCGATCAGGCGTTCATAGGCCGAGATCAGGGTGACGTAGGGATTGACCCAGAGCCAGCCGTCGCGGGTGAACACCTGCACGTCGAAGTGAAGGTGGCGGCTGGTGCCGTTGGGATAGTCCAGGTAATTCGAGACCACGCCGATTTTTTCGCCTTCGGCGACGATGCGTCCGTTCAGCACGCCGTCGGCATCGAGGCTCGCCGGGTTCATGTGCATGTATCGAAAGCGGATATGTTCGGTGCGGCTGTTGATTTGCAGCGTCGCCGCCTGCTGTCTCGGCGATCGGATCACGACGCTGTCGCGGACCGCAACCACGGCCTGTTGCTTGGGATCGCATTTGTCGCCGCGTTGGCTGGCGGCCGGGCAGTCGCCGGGGCGGATATCCTGGCCCTGGTGACCGAAGCCGCTGGCGCATTGGCCGACGCCGAAACTGCGGGCCTCGCAAAAATTGTCCCGCCAGGGGCGGCCGCCGGGCTGATCCGATTTGTCGCGCCGGCCGAACGACTGCGAGCCGACAAAGGCCGGTGTCCTCGCCAGCGGAAAGCGAATTTGCGAATAGGCCGTGTAGTCGGCGCGGCCGCGCTGCTTGCGAAAGCCGGAATTGGCGATGATGTCGCCGGCCGGGCGATAGCTGAAATCGAGGGAGCGTTGCGCCGGCCGTTCGGCGAAACCGGCGGGTACGTCCATGCGCGGCCGCGATGGCTGGCCGCCGGTGACCCGCAGGGCTCTCAGGAAGCGTTCGGCGACGGGATAGGCCTCGCGGCAGGCCAGCCGCCGTGCGCGGGGTGTCGAGTCGAGGCACTGGATCGATACGACATAGGGAACGCCGAAGCGCGTGAAGGCATAGCGCACATAGCCTTCCCTGATGAAACGGCGGAGGTCGGGAAATTGCGCCATCAGCGCCTTGACCGGCTCGCCCTTGCCGCCGAGGGGGTCGCTGATGTCGTAGATCAGGGCTGAGCCGGTGATCTGCACTTCGACCGGCTCGGCAAAAATCCGCCGCGGCATGCCGTCCCCGGCGCCGGGCTCGAGCGAAAACACGGCGTCGTAGCCGGCGGGTCCGGCGTCGAACAGGTCGGCGGGACGGAAGTCCGCCTGGTAGCGCGCCAGCGGCAGGCCCGACGGCGCGCTGTTCATCCGGGCATCGAGAAAAGCTGCGGTGTCGAACGGCAGCAGGACGGGCACGGGGCTGCGCCCGATACCATTAAAGATCTGCGAGGTCACCGCGTTCAGTTGCACCAGCGCAGGCATGGTGCGCGGATCGTAAGCCGGGAGCCGCCGGTGGCCGGAAAAAGTGAAGGCGGATGTGACCGCCGGCCGGGTGTCGACCTCGGTTCTCAGCTGATCGATAGCCGCGCGCCATTCAACGCGCACCGCTGTCACCGCCGGCGTCCGGAACTCATGGGCGATGGCAACGGCGATGCCGGCCAGCAGCAAAGCGAAACATGCCAGCCCATGCGCGACGACCCTGACAGCCTTCGTAACCAATGCGTCGTCCCCCGGCGCCCGGTCGTATCGAGGCGCCTAATCCTTGGCACGTTCGACGTAGGATCCATCCTCGGTCATGACGACAATGCGAGTCCCGACGCCGATATGCGGCGGCACGTTGGTGCGCAGACCGTTGGAGAGGATGGCAGGCTTGTAGGAAGACGACGCGGTCTGGCCCTTGGTAACAGGTTCGGTTTCCACCACTTCCAGCGTGGCGCGCTGCGGCATCTGGATCGCCACCGGAACCACGCCGTGAAGCGAAAGCTTGACGGTCATATTTTCCTGCAGGAACGACGAAGCATTGCCGATGACGTCCTTCGGCACCTGAACCTGATCGTAATTGTCAGTATTCATGAAGTGAAAACCGTCGGCGTCTTCATAGAGGTAGTTGTAGTTGTGGTCCTCGATGGTCGCCTTCTCCACCTGGTCCGTGGTCTTGTAACGCTCGGAGATCTTCACCCCATCGCTGATTCGGCGCATTTCGATCTGGCTGACCGGAGTTCCCTTCCCGGGGTGGATGTTCTCGGCGGTCAAAACCACGTAAAGCTTGCCGTCTTGCTCGATGACGTTGCCCTTGCGAATAGAACTGGCGATGACTTTCAAGGCTGATTTTCCTGATATTCTGGCCCCGGCCCGATCCGGACAAGGGCGTCCCGGGGCCGTAGAGGCGGTTTCGGGCTGCAACATACTGATTTTGCCGGTCGATGCCAGCAATTTGCGGCCGAACCAGGCGGCCCGCTGATGGCCGAAATCGACCGGATTTCGCCCTGGTGGACGCCCGCGCGGCACGCCGACGTCAGGCCGTTTCTGACGGCGCGAAGCGCGATCACCCGGGCCGTTCGGGCATGGTTCGACGAGCAGGGTTTTGCGGAGGTCGAAACCGGAATTTTGCAGGTTTCGCCGGGCAATGAGACCCACCTGCATGCACCGCGCACCGAACTCACGCGCGCCGATGGCGGACGCGCCAGCCGCTACCTGCGGACCTCGCCGGAATTCGCCTGCAAGAAATTACTGGCGGCCGGCGAGATGAAAATTTTCGAGCTGGCGCGGGTATTCCGTGACCGCGAGCGCGGCGACCTGCATCTGCCCGAATTCACCATGCTGGAGTGGTACCGGGCCAATGCCGGCTATGAAGCCGTGATGGCGGACAGCGTCGTCATCATGGCGCATGCTGCGCGGGCCACCGGCATCGGGCAGTTTTCGTTTCGCGGCAAGTTCGCCGATCCCTTTGTCGACCCTGAACTGCTGACCGTCGCCGAGGCGTTCGAACGTTTTGCCGGCATCGATCTGCTTGCCAGCATCGTGGACGGTCGCGGCGATCGCGCAACGCTTGCGGCCGCGGCGACCGGGCGAGTGCGGATATCGGTTGACGACACCTGGTCCGACATCTTCAGCAAGGTCTTGGTCGAGCATGTCGAACCGAAATTGGGGCAGGGGCGGTTGACCATCCTGTTCGAATACCCTGCGCCCGAGGCGGCGCTGGCGCGCACCAAACCGTCCGATCCGCGCGTCGCCGAACGGTTTGAAATCTATGCCTGCGGTGTCGAGCTCGCCAACGGATTTGGCGAATTGACCGACGCCCGCGAGCAGCGCCATCGTTTCACCGAAGCGATGGACGAAAAGCAGCGGCGCTATGGCGAGCGCTATCCGCTGGATGAGGATTTCCTCGCCGCGGTCGGACAGATGCCGCAAGCCAGCGGCGTCGCGCTCGGCTTCGACCGGCTGGTGATGCTGGCAAGCGGAGCGCTGAGGATCGATCAGGTGGTGTGGACGCCGGCAGGTGAGGCATGAACACAATCAATTTCAAGCCGACCGGGACCTTGCGCGAGCCCACGGAACTGGTCGCCCAGGGCCTCGTGCCGGTCGAGAATCTCGCCGATCTGGAAAAGGTCGCGGCGCGCTACGCGGTGGCGGTGACGCCGGAAATCGCCGCCCTGATCGACCCCGACGATCCCGACGATCCGATCGCGCGGCAATACATCCCGAGCGTCGAGGAACTGGTGGTGCAGGCGAACGAGAGCGCCGATCCGATCGGCGATCATGCGCATTCGCCGGTTTCGGGCATCGTGCATCGCCATCCCGACCGGGTGCTGTTCAAGCTCGTGCACGTCTGCGCGGTGTATTGCCGCTTCTGTTTTCGCCGCGAAATGGTCGGGCCTGGCAAGGCAAGCGCGCTCTCGCAAGGCGCCTACGACAATGCGCTGGCCTATATCCGCGCGCATTCCGAAATCTGGGAAGTGATCCTGACGGGCGGCGATCCGCTGATGCTGTCGCCGCGGCGCCTTGCCCAGATCATGGCGGATCTGGCCGTGATCGATCACGTCCGCATCATCCGCATTCACACCAGGGTGCCGGTCGCCGAACCCCAGCGCATCAGCGAGGAAATGGTCGCTGCGCTGCAGGTCGAGGGCGCAACGACCTGGGTCGCGCTGCACGCCAACCATCCGCGCGAACTGACTGCCAAGGCGCGGGCGGTCTGCGCCGGGATCGTCGACGCCGGCATTCCGATGGTGAGCCAGACCGTGTTGCTGCGCGGCGTCAACGACGACGCCGCGACGCTGGAAGCGCTGATGCGGGCCTTCGTCGAGTGCCGTATTAAGCCTTATTACCTGCACCACGGCGATCTGGCGCCCGGCACGGCGCATCTGCGCACCACGCTCGAGCACGGTCAGCACTTGATGCGCACGTTAAGGGGACGGGTGTCCGGACTATGCCAGCCGGAATACGTGCTCGATATTCCCGGCGGCCACGGCAAGGCGCCGGCCGGGCCGAGCTACTTGTCGCAGGCAGTTCCCGCATCGGAAGGTGAACCGGGCGCCGAAACGCGCTATCGTGTGGTCGACTATTGCGGCGATGTTCATCTCTATCCGCCGGAGCCGTGATTGGATGGCGGCGGGATGGCGGCGGGCGCAACCGCGACGCCGAGTGCGTTGCGCTGCTCGGGTTTTGCGCGATGGATGCGGTTCTCGGAGACAGGAGAAGCAGGATGAGAAGATTGTTCGCGACAATGGCGCTGCTGCTCTTGATCGGCGCGCCGGCGGTTATCGCACAAACCGGCAATAGCGGCGGATCATCCACCGCGGTGAAAAATCAGGGGATTCCCCAGGCCCCGATCGGCCACCGCCAGCCGCGCGCCAGCGACGTGCCCCCGGAGAGAAATTTGAACGATCCGAACGATCCGGTCAGCAAGGAAAACGCCATCCTCGACCGCAAGATCAAGGGCATCTGCCGCGGCTGCTAGGCAGCCGGCGGCGGAGTTGGCGACATAACGCGATGTGACGCGCCCGGTTCACGATCGGCCGGCTTGACCGGCTAAGCCGAACGTTCCCGAAACTGGCGCCGTCGGGCGTCCCTTCGCGCTGCGACCGCGTCGGCCAGCAGGTTCAGCGCCGGCACCGTGGTTTGCCAATCGATGCAGCCGTCGGTAATGCTCTGCCCATAGGTCGGCGCTGTGCCCGGCAACACATCCTGGCGGCCCGCGACCAGATTGCTCTCGATCATGACCCCGACGATGCGATGCTCGCCGCCGGCGACCTGGCCGGCGATGTCGGCGACGACCAGCGGCTGGTTCTCCGGCTTCTTGCCACTGTTGGCATGACTGGCATCGATCATGATCCGCGGCGCCACGCCTGAGCGTGCGAGTTCGACCGAGGCGGAAGCGACGCTGGCCTGGTCGTAGTTCGGCCGACTGCCGCCGCGCAGAATGATATGGCAGTCCTCATTGCCCGATGTCGCGGCGATCGCCGAGCGTCCACGCTTGGTGACCGCCATGAAATGGTGGGGATGCGATGCCGACTTCACCGCGTCGGCGGCGATGCGCACGTTGCCGTCGGTGCCGTTCTTGAACCCCACCGGACAGGACAATCCGGAAGCGAGCTCGCGATGAATCTGGCTTTCCGTGGTGCGCGCGCCGATCGCCGCCCACGCCACCAGGTCGGCGATGTATTGCGGCGTCGTGAGGTCGAGGAACTCGGTCCCCGCCGGCAGGCCGAGATTGTTCACAGCTGAAAGCACGTTGCGAGCGAGACGCAGGCCCTTGTTGATGTTGAAGCTGCCATCGAGGTCCGGATCGTTGATCAGCCCCTTCCAGCCCACCGTAGTGCGCGGCTTCTCGAAATAGACGCGCATCACGATCTCAAGCCGGTCGGAAAGCCGGTCGCGCACGGCGGCGAGGCGTGTGGCGTACTCCACAGCGGCGACGGGATCGTGCACCGAACAGGGGCCGGCGACGACCAGAAGGCGATCGTCGGTACCGTTCAGAATGGCGTGGATGGCGTTACGCGCCGCCGTCACCACGCGCGTCGCGGTCAGTGTGCGCGGTATCTCGCGCATGACCTCTTGCGGCGTACTCAGCTCTTTTATTTCTTCGATGCGAAGGTCGTCTGTCGTGCTCAACACGGCTGTGGCTCCTGTTCTCAAGGGACCTGCCGGCCAAACAAAAGCCGCCAGATCGGGCGGCGGCTGTTCGGACTTCTTGCTGCAATTCTTCAGATTGAGCGTGATCCTGCCGCCGCCAGCAAGCTGTCGAAGCTAAAATACCAATAGTTGCTGGAGGCGATGGTGATCATGGCGGCTCTCATAGCGCATACCTGGTGTCTTGTCATCCCAAAAAGCCGGACCGCGGGAGGCGATCCGGCCCTGATCAGCCCCCTGATCAGCTCTTGCGCGCCGCGAGCGCCATCGCGATCAACGAAGCCCCGCCGAACAGCAGGTTGATGCCGACCAGAACTCCGATCGCCCATTCCGCCGAACCCGGCCATCCCATGATGATCATGGCTGATATCAGGATGTCCAGCACGCCGGAGAACAGCATCCAGCTCCAGCGCTCCGACAATTCGCGCCGATGCTCCAGCGCATACATGATGGTGGCGACGCCTTCGGCCAGGAAATAGGCGCCGACCACGATGGTAAGGGTGAGAATGCCCTGCTCCGGCTTCGCCAGCAGGATGATGCCGGCGCCTACCGCCAGCGTTGCCGAAATCAGCGACCACCAGAAGCCCGGCATCTGCCGGGTCCAGAACGTCAGCGCGAGGCCTGCGACGCCGGCGATCAAAAACATCCAGCCGAGGAAAATCGTGACCGCGAGGCTCGCCAGTGGCGGCACGATGATTGCGGCCAAGCCCAGGATCGCCAGCAGAATGCCTTCGACCAGAAAGGCCTTCCAGTGCGCGCGAACCGCGGCGCTCATTTCGGATTGCAGCCTGGCGATGTCAGGGGGGAGGGTCATTGGAAGTCTCCGATGCCGGCCACGTCGAAGTGACGCGGGCACTATGGCATGCGCCACCGACACGGGATCAGATTTGTTGGGGGCGCCGCTTGCGCGAGATCAAGGACGGCCACCATCACAGTCCTGCTCGGCCTTCGCTCAACCCTGGCTCGGCAAGGACGTAAACCCTTCCGCGGTCGTGCGCATGCGATTGCGGCTGAGGATATAGACCGCGGTCGTCGCCACCAGCAGGGCCGCACCGATCAGGATCGACGTAAGTCCGATCGGGACCAGAACCACCCCCACGTTGCGATCAGGGTTGGCGAACCAGTGGTGGATCGACGTCAGCACGAAGGCGAGGCCGGCGAATCCGGCGCCGCCTCCCGCCACCAGCAGCGCCCACATTCGGCGAAGCTGGCTGAGCCGCTCACGTGCGAGCTCGGTGCGGGGCGCGTGGTGGCGGCCGACCCGCCGCACCAGCCGCACCGCCAGGCCGATCGTGCCGAAGCCGATCAGCCCGCTCGTGGTGCCCAGCATAAGGCGGGAGGAAGATGCCATGTCCGGATTTTGTTGCAGCATGAGGAGCGGAAAATCGAAAGCGGCGTGCAGGGCGATCGGCGCCAGCAACACCAGCGCCCAGCTGGACATCCGCGCCCAGTCGCGGTTGTGCCGGTTCGCGCCGAGCGCCGTGCCGGATCGCGCGATCGCGAGATAGGCGCCGGCGATGATGCCCAGCGCGCCATGGAACGGTACGGTGAGAACGCTGCGCAGCGCCGCCAGCGACTTCCATATCTCCTGGTGCTGCACGAGGTAGGCCAGATTTTCATAGGCGGCGAAGCCGAGGCCGGCGGCGGCGCCATAGACCACCGTGTCCATCGGATCCGCACCTGGCCGGCGCCGCGTCGAGACCGCGACGATGACGAGTATCTTGACGATCTCCTCAGGCCCCGCGATCCCGAGGATCGAATGCAGCGCCTGCGCCACCCAGGGGTGGTCTGGAACCGCGAACAGCGACGTCAGCGGCTTTCGCACGACGCCGAGCAGCGAAACGCTGGCGGCGCCAAGCAGGAACGCGGTCCAGACCCTGGCGGGCGGCCCGGGCCGCTCGCCGGCGGCGATCACAAGCCACAGGATCAGAAGCGCCGGCGCGATGGCCGCGGTGCCGATAACGGTAGGAAGGGATTGGAGGAGAAGCATCTGGCGGGCAGGTATGCCATTTTTCCGAGCGATCCGCCCGCGGATATATGCAAGTGCGACAGCAAGCAGCAGGCCTCAGCCTTCCCGAGCCCCGGGGCCCAAGTCTGGCCGCTCAGCAGCCGCGACAGATGTTTCTCAGCCGCGCGTTCATCCGGGCGTCTTCGGCGCTGATCGTGTCGATGTATCGTCCGTCGTCAGGCTTCGACGCCTGGAGTTTGGCCGGGGCCGCGGGGATCGGCCCTGCGACGGCCGCTTTGTCCGCGGGCGCGGCGCGCGGCGCGGCCTTGTCGTAGCAGGCCAGCCGCGCGGTGCCGTCGGCGATCAGTTTGCATTGACCGGGCTGGGCGGTGGCGGTTTGCGACAACGCGCAAATCGCGGCGAAGATGGCAATGAATCGCATTTGAACACCTTTTTCGGCGAGGGGGTCCGGCCAGGAATTGTCGGCGCTCCCGAGAACGGCGATCGTTCAGTCAAATCAGAGAGTTTTCCGAATAACTTCAGCAGATGCACGTAATCGCGCGCGTGTCCATTGGTGATTTCGATGCGGGCGGGTGGAAGCCGCCGGTGTGCGCCGGCATGATAGGGTCTGGCATCGTCAAGCAAGGGGCACACGGGTGGCTTTATTCAGCGGAGCAGAGACTCATAAGAGGTCGGTTCTGAAAGCGGTCAGTTGGCGGATCCTGGGGACGCTCGACACGTTTGTCATCAGCTGGTTGTTGACCGGCAAGGTCGCACTGGCAGGTTCGATCGCCGCCCTCGAATTCGCCACCAAGATCGCCTGGTATTACGCCCACGAGCGCGTCTGGGCGTCGATCGCGTGGGGCCGGGGCGCGCATTGATCGTAGCGTATCCGGTTCGGGTGAAGCTGGTAGGCTTATCGCGCCAGCAGGCGGCGGCAGGCGTCCACGAAGACCTCGGCACCGGTGACGATGTCGGCGTCGTCGGTGTTCTCGCTCCAGTGATGGCTGACGCCGCCGATCGACGGCACGAACAGCATGCCAGCCGGCATGATGGTGGCGAGCACCTGGGCGTCATGGCCGGCGCCCGAGGGCATGCGAACCGATCTGCCGCCGGCAAAGACTGCGCTGGCAGCCTCGATGGCCTGCTGGAATGCCGCATTCATCAGCGCGGGAGCGCCGGTACGAAGCCGTTCCACGGCCACCGTGCAGCGGCCATGCGTGGCGGCCTCGGCGGCCAGGTCCCGCAGCAGGGTCTCCAGGCGAACGATCACATCGGGATCATCGTCGCGAATCTGGAACAGCATTTCCGCGCGTCCGGGAATGATGCTGGGCGCGCCGGGATCGAGCACGATGCGGCCGGTGGTCCACACCGTGCGCGGTCCGCATGACGCCGGGAAACGGTCGTCGACGGCAACGCATAATCGCGCCAGCGCCACGCCGGCATCCTTGCGAGCGCTCATCCTCGTGGTGCCGGCGTGATTTTGTTCGCCGCTGAAGGTGACCCTGTATTGCCAGATGCCGACAATGGAGGTGACGACGCCGATCTTGAGTTCGCCGCTCTCGAGCGTCTGGCCCTGCTCGATATGGGCCTCGAGATAACCGATATGCCGGCCCGGCTCAGCCCGGGCACGGGGCCGGCCGGCAAGCCCCGCCTCGCGCAGGGCGTCCCGCATGGTTCGGCCGCTGCTGCGGTCGCGCGCGGCGTCGATGTCATCCTCGGTCAGTGCACCGACATAGGACCTGGAGCCGAGGAAGGAGCCGAAATGTCCTTCCTCATCGCACCAGGCCGCGACTTCGACCGCACCGTTGGTGCTCGAATCGGCGTTGATCACGCGGGCGGCTTCGAGGGCGTAGACGACGCCAAGCGGCCCGTCGAGCCAGCCGGCATAGTTCTGGCTCTCGAGATGGGAGCCCGCCAGCAGTTTCGGACCGGATCTCGTGCTGGCACCGATGACGTTGCCGATGCCGTCGATCTCGGCGCTGAGCCCTGCCTCGGGAAGCCGCTGCGCCAGCCACTGCAGCGAGCGCATATGCGGCTCGGAGAAGGTCGGCTTGTGAACGCCGGTCTTGTAGGCGCCGATGCCACGAAGGTCATTGAGATCGCCAAGGACTCGGCCGCCGTTAAAGTGCGAGGGTTTGTCAGGCAATGCTGGCTCTCATCCGGTGAGAAAATGCTGCAGGACCATCGCAGGGCCGATCCAGGATGGACCTTGGCGCTCCCTAGCGGAATCGAACCGCTCTCTCCACCGTGAAAGGGTGGCGTCCTAACCGATAGACGAAGGGAGCGAAATCCCGGCCTCGCCGTGACCGACCCGGTCGCAGTGCTGCCGTCTCGCTGCAGAAATGTAACAATTAGTCCCGGAAAACCAACGCCTTGAAGGGGCGCTGGGCCGTGCCGCAAGCCGGACCGCAGTGACGCGACCGGGGCGGCGGGCGAACGTATAGTGGCGTTTGCGCGGCCGGGCAAGCCACCGGAGATCTCGTTTTTGCGGCGAGTCCGATGCGTTCCCGGCAGCCGCATTCCGGCGAATACTCATTTCGCGCAACGGTTTCTAAAGCTTGGTCACGTAGGGATGGGGTTTCAGGAGCAACCGAGATGGCCGCAGCTGCCAAGAAGCGGGAAACCCGCAAATCCGTCCAGCAGCCCGGGTGGATCACGCTGGACGGCGGCTTTGCCGCGCGGCCCTGCGTGGTGCAGGATTTGTCCTCGACGGGCGCCAAGGTCACGGTGGACGATCCCAACGCGCTGCCGGGGAAGCTGCGGCTGGCGTTTTCGCGCGACGCTCGGACGGGGCGGCGCTGCGAGGTGGTCTGGCGGCGCGGCAAGACCGTCGGCGTCAAGTTCGTCCGCTAGCGCAGGTCGCGGGCGGGCGATGCCCTTTCCGATTTCCGACGCCACCAACTTTCGCAATAGCTGTCGGCGAGTAGGGTAGGGTCTCCGTCGACCTGTCATCCGCTAACGAGTAAGGAAAAATGGTGGCGCTGCTCAGTTTTCTGTTGGGGCTTGCAGCCCTCGTTATCGGGGCGGAACTCCTGGTCCGAGGGGCCTCGAAACTGGCGCTCACGTTCGGAATATCGCCGCTCGTGGTGGGGCTGACCGTAGTGAGTTTGGGAACCAGCGCTCCGGAGGTAGCGGTCTCGGTGCAGGCGGCGATGTCGGACCAGGCCGACATTGCGGTCGGCAACGTCGTTGGCAGCAATATTCTGAATGTGCTCTTCATCCTCGGGTTGTCGGCGCTCATCACGCCGCTGATCATCCGGCGACAGTTGATCCGCCAGGAGGTCCCGATCATGGTCGGAACCTCTTTGCTCCTGGCCGTACTGGCATGGGATGGCACTTTGTCGCGCATCGACGGGTTGATCATGGCGTGCTTGCTGGCTGCCTATATTGCATTTCTGATCGTCCAGAGCCGTCGTCAGGAAAAATCCTCGGATGCGCAGTCGATTGCCGAAGCTGGCTCGGGTTGGAACTCGAAACTGCCAGTGCAAATTGCGCTGATCATTGCCGGTTTGGTCTTGCTGGTGTTCGGCGCGAACTGGCTGGTTCAGGCGGCCGTGACTTTTGCAAAACTGCTCGGTGTCAGCGAAATGGTGATTGGTCTCACCATTGTCGCGGTGGGTACCTCCCTCCCAGAGATTGCGACCTCGATCACGGCGGCGATCCGCGGTGAGCGCGACATTGCGGTTGGCAATGTGGTGGGCAGCAACATTTTCAATATCCTCGGCGTCCTCGGAGTTTCCTCGGCGGTGGCGCCAAGCGGCCTCTCCATTGCGCCAGCAATATTGGCGTTTGATATTCCCGTGATGATTGCCGTGGCGATTGCTTGCCTGCCGATCTTTTTCACCGGGAACCTCATCGCTCGCTGGGAAGGCGCGGTGTTTCTGGCGCTTTATGTCGGTTACACCGTCTATCTGGCGATGGCAGCTCAACAGCACGACGCCCTATCGACCTATGGCTTGGTTCTCGGGACCATCGTCCTACCGCTGTGCGTGTTGACGGTTGTTGTCATCACTTGGCGTGAGTGGCGTGCCAGACACAAATCACGCTGACCAAAAGAGGGTCAGCTCAGGATTAGTGCTCCCAGCCAGGTCTCCTCGCACGCTGGCACCATGGCATCTTGTCCCTCCCGCTCGCGGTCGATAAAAGGCGGCATGCGAAACGCCCTCGTTGTGATCGCCGTTGCTGCGTTGTGGCCGGCCTCGTCGGCCGCCGTGGAGCAGCCGCGGGCTCACAAATCCGACAAGTCCAGTTCCACCGGCCGGCAACTCCCGCTGAAAGGCGCCGGTACCGACCATTCCTGCGCGGTGTATGGTGCTGGCTTCGTCAGGGTTGACGGCACGCGGACCTGTGTGAAGATCGGCGGCGCCATCAGCGTCGGAGTCGGCGGCCGCCGATAGGGCGGGGCGCAGTCAACAGCTACGAGGAATGACTTGCAGCTCGATATCATCGTTCCCGTGCTCATGGGCTGCGCGCTGCTGTGGTGGGTCAGCGGCGGCATGACCTGGAACACGCGGCTCGCGGTGGCGGCGGTCACGCTGGTCGTGGTCATCGTCGTGGTGCTGTTCGAGCGATCGGTCTCGTCGCCGTAGACCTCTGCCTGCGCATCTTCTTGTCGCCAGCGCTACGACATCGGCGGCGCGACGAACTGCGCAAACCCGGGACGGGTGGCCAACTCGGCGAACCAGCGTTCCAGGTGGGGCAGCCCGGGCCTGGTGATGCCCTCGACCCCGAACCAGCGCCGCGCATAGGCTCCGAGCGCGATATCTGCGATGGTGAAGTCGTCGCCTTCGATGAAACGCCGCGTCGCCAGCTGCGCCTCGACGATCCGCCATTGCGCGGCTTCGGCGTCGGCGTCCTTCTGGATCGCGACCATGTCGCGTTGTTCGATCGGAGTGCGCACCAGCGCCCAGAACACCGGGCGATCGACCGGCTGCAGCGTCGACAGCGTCCAGTCCAGCCAGCGGTCGACGCCGGCGCGCGCCTTCGGCGCCTCGGGGTAGATCTGAGATCCGTTGCCGTAGGCGAGGTGGAGGTAGCGCATGATCGAATTGGACTCCCATAGCACATAGTCGCCGTCCACCAGCGTCGGCACCCGCCCATTGGGATTCATCGCGAGATATTCGGGCTGGTCGTTCTTGCCGAACGCCATGCCGGCATCGATACGCCGGAAAGCGAGACCGAGTTCGCTCAGGCACCACAGTACTTTTTGCACATTGACCGAATTGGCCCGGCCCCAGATCGTTAGCTGTTTTTCGTTTGGCACGCGCTGTTCTCCCGCCGATCGGCTGGTGCCGTTCATAGCGGAAAACAACGAAAAAGGCTCCCCGCCCCCGGGCCACCCCCACAGCGCAAATCTGCCCCGCGTTGGAGCTTAGTTTGCCCTCAGCGTCAGAAGATCAGCCACAAGAGGAGGATCACCGGTATCGGCACGCCGATCAGCCAGAGCAGAATTCCTTTTCCCATCATCGCCTCCATGCGTTGGTCATGGATCAAGAACGCAGGAGAGAATGACAGGTTCCGGCGAGCGGAACACCGATGCACGGCGCCAGCTTTCACCGGGTCTGCGATAGCGACTCATGTTGTCGAGGCTTATTCAGCCGGCCCGCGCCCTGCCCAACGCCGGGGCTGCTCAGGCCGAGGCCTGTTCGCTGGGCCGTTCGCGCGCTTCCATCAGCTCAGCGTAGCGGCTGTATTCGCCAGCCATTTCCAGCAGCCGCTCGCGGACCTCAGCACTGGTAACCTGGCGGGCCAGGCGCTTGGCCTGGTCGGCCTGGAACTGATAGTGCTGCGCCTGGCTCATGTGACACCTCGAATCCTGGGTCAAACCTGAGGCCAAAAGGTTCACCGACCGTGAAGGCTTCTGATGTGCCGGCACAGGAGGGACGCCACCGTGACACGTGGGGGCCCGACGGTGCCTGGCTTACCAATGGCCGGTGTTCGGCATCGACAGCCACGGCTCCGCCGGCGGCCTTGGATCGCCTTTCTGCAACAGCTCGATCGAGTGCAGGTCGGGCGAGCGCACGAAGGCCATGTTGCCGTCGCGGGGCGGGCGGTTGATGGTGACGCCCATCTTCATCAGGCGATCGCAGGTGGCGTAAATGTCGTCGACCTCGTAGGCGAGGTGGCCGAAATAGCGATCCTCGCCGTATTTCTCCTCGTCCCAGTTGTAGGTGAGCTCCACCAGCGGCGCGCCGCGCGTCTTCGGGGTATTCTTCAAAAGCGCCTCGTCTTCGGCGGCACACAGGAACACCAGCGTGAACTTCGCCTTGTCGTTGTCGATGCGGCGGACCTCCTTCAGCCCCAGCGCATCCCGGTAGAATTTCAGCGCGGCATCGAGATTGCGCACGCGCAGCATGGTGTGGAGGTAACGCATGGCTTCCTGCTCCCTTGGATTGAACAGACTGTCTTGGGGGTCCGGGGGGTCAATAGCAGCAAAATGCCGACGCGTGCAGGGCAGGCGGCGGTTACTTGGCGTAACCCTGCGAACGCAGCCAGCCGATGCGGCGCTCGCCGTTCATCCAGTCGTCGGCGTCGGCCTTGCTTTTCAGTCCCGTAATCAGACGAGGCTCGGCACCCGGGTAATCGGCCTGGATGCTCCAGTCGTCCTCGGCGTTCCGGATGATTTTGAAGGTCACTTTTGCTTTTGCCATGAGGTGTTATGCAGGTTTTTTCTGCAGAAGAGAACCCGTGCTGCGACGTTTCTCCGTGCGGCCGACTTCACTACGGCAGCCGTGCTGCGGGGCCCTTAGCGCGGAACGGATCCGCCAACGACGTCATCACGCGCCACGACGGGACCCGTCGCCAGCCCGGCAGCCACCGGGACTGCGCGGCCTGTTTTTCCGCCTTTGTCGTCCTGCTAATAGCTTTCGACCATTGCGGTGTTCCACGGCAAGAAACCGACGGTGGCAGCTTGAAATTTGTTCGTGCTTCGTTCACATTGGTGGTGCCAGCAAGGGGTACGTCATGGACGTCGGCAAAGAGCGACAGATCATCCGCTTATGGAATCAGCTGCGCCTTCTCGAACGGCAGGGCCGCCCTACCGGGGCCGTGCGTCGCCAGATTGAGAAAGCGCTCGCCGAACAAGAGTCCCATGCCGCCTGACCCCTGTCAGCGGCGAATCGGGAGCAACCGCCGGTCTTCGCGGCAGCGTGAGATCCCTCCGCAAGTACGGAAAATCCGCCCCATGAGGGCTTTTTTGTAAGCCCGGGAGCTTGAAAATGCGTTCTTGGAATCTCGACGGTCAATGCCGCTGCGGAGAAATTCAAATACGAGCGTCGGCTGCGCCACTTCTGACAATGGCTTGTCATTGTACCGGGTGCCAGCGCATGAGCGCGAGTGCGTTCTCATTGAGCGCGGCGTTCCCGGCGCGGAATTTTTCCGTGATCCGGGGTGAACCCGTGATCGGCGGTATTCACGGTTCCGCCGGTCATCACTTTTGCCCGCATTGCAAGAGCTGGATGTTTACGCGTTCGGAAGGAATGGATTGGTTCGTCAATGTGAGACCAACCATGTTCGCTGACCACGGCTGGTTCGAACCGTTTATTGAAACCTACGTCTGCCGGAAATTTCCATGGACCTCCACCGGGGCGGTCCATAGCTTTGACGAGTTCCCGCCCCTAGAAGCCTATGAGGGGCTTACGAGGGAATACTCACACAGGATTCGCACCTGATGACCTCTTGACCAGCGCAGGGGCCTGCAGTGCCAGGCGCGAATCTGAGCCGCCTACGTCTCTCCGTCGCGCAGGCTTCGTGATGCCGCCGAGGCGTGGTCTCGTGTAGCGCTATTCGGGCATCTTACGCCGCGGCGAGATCCAGCAGGCATGCTCCGGTGAAGCGCTTGGCCTGCCGGGCGAGACAATGGCAGCGGCTCCGCGCAGCAGTCGGGCGGCGTTTGCGGTTCTGAATACCAACGGCCGTTGACATCAACCATCCACATCGCCTTGGCCGGGCATGGTGTCTGCCTGACGGACCACGTGGACTTGTCCGGACTCCCAGCCCATCAGAAATTATAAGTCATCATGTCATTCAAAGATGAATTATAGTAACAGAAGAGGCGGTTTCGGTTGGCTTTCGGGATATAGGAAAGACGTTTATTTCCAGACACTTAGTTACGATGCATGGGGTTGTTTTCGAAGTTTTTGCACCAACGAGCTGGACACGGAGACCATCCACATCACCTTGGGCGCGGCATGGTCGTCCTTGCGCGGGCGCGCGAGGGCGGGGAGCGCGGGCATGACGAGTCCGGGATTGCGGCCGCCGCTGGTATCAGGGCTCATTTGTTAAGCTTTGTCTGAACGTGAAAGCGCACCCCCTGTTCGTTCCAGCGTGAACAAAACGGAATCGATCCGTGTCAGGAATTGACGGAATCGCGCCGCGGTGCATGCTCGCGGCATGGTTGGATGGAAGAATTGGCGGCTTGCCCGCATGAGCAGCGGCCGCTACTGCCTGATACGGGACCTCGGCCTCGTGAAGGGCGGCAAGGGGTTGCGGCACCATCAAGTGCTGATCGCCTTCAGCGTTGGGGCGGCACTACGACGGCTTCGTCAGGTTGATATATCGCTCAGGCGACGCAATCCCGGGCCGAGGCTCCGGGGTCGCGAGATCCTCGGCAAGTAGCGCCCGGGGTCGCGGGCGGCGCCACGTTGCATGTGAACAGATCGGCGCCCTGACGACAGCCTCGAATCGATGGTTTCGTTCCGGCTCAGGTCAGACTTTTTGCGTGATCCGGTCCGATGTCGATCCCAAAGCTTCCGTGCCGTCGGGCGCGCAAGGCCTGATCGCATAGCCATCATCGAGGCGTTGTCCGCCATCGACGTTGTCAATCACCAGTCCGCAATCCTCCGCGCAGCGCCAGACGTCGGTTGCGGTGGGGAAGGTCCGGCTGAGCCGGTATTCTTTCTCGAACAGTGCGTAGGGCATGAGCAACTCCATTGAGCGGCAAACGCTGCGGCCCCGAAGACGTTCCATGCCGACTGGGTTCCAATGCGCTGGCGAACCAGTTCCATGCACCCATTGCATCACCGAGCCTGGATCACCGCGTCGAGCGGGGTACCGGGCCGCTCACTGTCGCTCCGATCCGTTGCGGGCATGCTGCAGCGTGGTGACAAAGTACTCCGCACGCTCGCGTTCAAATCTTTCCTGCGTGGCTTTGAAGCGTGCAACGCGGTTTGCAATTTCTTCCCGCTCGCGCGCGGCGTTGTTCTGCCGTTCGATCATGCCGATGTCTCTCTGATTCTTGTCCCTGGCCCATTGGTGTCGGCGATTGGGGCTTCATTGGGACAGGAAGTTTCGGGATCCTGATTGTCCTCGGGTAATTCACGTCGGCAGGCGCGATCGAACAGCGCGATCGACTCTGCGGTTGACCTGGCAATCCGACCAGCCGTGCTATAGTCAACGCGGCCATGTATTTCGGATATCATCCCATGATCGCAACCGATCTTCGCAGCGGCGTGGAACAACTCGGCGACATGATCGCCGAGGCGTCCACCATCGTTCCCTTCACCGGCGCCGGCATTTCAACGGAAAGCGGCATTCCCGATTTCCGCTCGCCAGGCGGATTGTGGACCCGCAACCGGCCGATCCCGTTCGATGAATTCGTTGCCAGTCCAGACGCCCGCGACGAGTCATGGCGACGGCGCTTTGCGATGGAGCCGACCTTCGCCGCCGCGCGGCCGGGGCGCGGTCACCGCGCGCTCGCCTCGCTTTACAAGGCCGGCAAGATCCCCGCCATCGTCACCCAGAACATCGACAATCTGCACCAGATGTCCGGCTTCGCCGCCGAACATGTCGTCGAGCTCCACGGCAACACCACCTATGCCCGCTGCATCGGCTGCGGGCTAGCCTACGATCTGGCGTGGGTAAGGCTGCGCTTCGAGGAAACCGGTGGCGCACCCGGCTGCGCGTCATGCCACGAGCCGGTCAAGACCGCGACCATCTCGTTCGGGCAGGCGATGCCGGAAGACGCCATGCGCCGCGCCACCGAACTGGCCCAACACTGCGACCTGTTCATCGCAATCGGCTCGTCGCTGGTGGTGTGGCCGGCGGCAGGGTTTCCGATGCTGGCCAAGAACTGCGGCGCGAGGCTGGTGATCATCAACAACGAGCCCACCGAACAGGACGACATTGCCGACCTCGTGATCAGACACGACATCGGCGAGACGCTTGGGCCGTTCGTCGGCAATTGACGACCGAGTGATTCGAGGCCGCGCAAGCTGTTCATAGCTCGGGGCAGAATGGTTTTTTATCTATGCGCCGCAAGCGGGAGTGTTATCTTTGATTCGAGAGATTCGCGTGGCGTCATCATGAAATCTCATGGATGGGCGCGAATTCCGACGACACCGCAGCGGTATGGGTCGTCGATGATGGGGTGGGGTCCGGGGTCATGGGGTCGGACGGATTTGAGTCCAAGAAGCTCGGGGGTCCGCCATCAGGCGGAACGGGACCGGACCGGCTTGGGCCGAACGAATTTGCAGGCAACGCCGGGCGCGATCCCGCGATCGATGCGCTGACGGGGCTTGGCGAGAGCGCCGCCAGCCTGGTCGAAATCTCCGGCGTCATCAAATGGTTTGATGCTTCAAAGGGCTACGGCTTCATCGTGCCTGACAATGGCTGGCCGGACGTGCTTCTGCACGTCACCGTGCTTAGGCGCGACGGCTATCAAACCGCCTATGAAGGCGCGCGGATAGTCTGTGAATGCGTGCAGCGCCAGAAGGGCCATCAGGCGTTCCGGATTCTTTCGATGGACGAATCCACCGCGATCCATCCGGCGCAGATGCTGCCGCCGCGGACCCATGTCAGCGTCACCCCGACCAGCGGCTTGGAGCGGGCGCAGGTCAAATGGTTCAACCGGCTGCGTGGCTTCGGCTTCCTGACCTGCGGAGAGGGGACGCCCGACATCTTCGTGCATATGGAAACCCTGCGCCGCTTCGGGATGACCGAGCTACGCCCTGGCCAGTACGTGCTGGTACGGTTCGGGCCCGGCTCGAAGGGGATGATGGCGGCTGAAATCCAGCCGGAAGCCGGCGCGCCGGGACTGTCGTCGCACTAGCGCGCGCTCCAAGACGCGACATCGTTCCAGGCCGTTGACATCGGCGTGCGCCGGCTGCGCGAAAATACCCGTCCGCCGTCGCCGAGGGTCTGGCATTTGCCACGATCATTGGGCTAGCATTCGGGGATTCTCCACGGCCTTGGTGAGCGTTGTTGATGAGTTTTGATTCGAGTGTCGATCGACGCAGCGGCCGCGCCCGGTTCTGGATATCTATGGCGGCGGCGCTCGCGCTTTGCGCACTGACGGCCGTGGGGGCGCGGGCGGCGAGCTTCCAGCCGCTCGAAATCGTTACCAAGAACGGCGTACATGTTTTCTCGGTCGAGATGGCGACGACGGAAGAGGAGAAGCAAACCGGCCTGATGTACCGCAAGGAATTGCCGGACGGGAAGGGAATGCTGTTCGACTTCTCGCCGGAACAGCAGATATCGATGTGGATGAAGAACACCTACATCCCGCTCGACATGATCTTCATCCGCGCCGACGGCCGCATCCTGCGCATCGCGGAGAATACCGAGCCGCAATCCACCAAGATCATCTCCTCGGGGGGGCTGGCCAAAGGGGTGCTTGAGGTGATCGCCGGCACCGCGCAGAAATACGGCATCGCGCCCGGTGACCGGGTCGCCCATCCCCTGTTCAAGGGCCGATGAGCGGCCGGGTTTTCCTAGCCAATCGGGGTATAGCGCAGCCTGGTAGCGCGGCAGTTTTGGGTACTGCAGGTCGTTGGTTCGAATCCAGCTGCCCCGACCAATAAGTGATTGTACCCCCAACGTCTTTTAGGGCACCTGTTGACCCAACTTGATGAGTGATGACTCAAATCGCCACCGGGTCGCCACGGATCGCCAATTGAGGCCTTCACTCTTGCGGGAATTTCCTCAATACGCAACAATGACTGAACCCATAACGGTTTGAGTCGATTGGACCTTGCTGAGAACAAATTGAGCTCTGACGCGCGCATTGACGCGTCATTCAGGTGGCGCGAGGGCCATAGATTGCTGGATACGGATCAGCCGGTCCAAAGAAAAATCTATCTCGGATGGTGTCGCCAAATTGATCGACGAGCTTCCGGCCAATGTCGGGGAGTTCGTCGTTGGCTCTCGCGAAGTCATCGAGATCGATTGGCTTCTTGCCGAAAGACGGCGCTGGCGCGTTGAGCCGCATCAGTTGATCGCGTCCGATCAGCAATCCAGCCTGGCCATCTGCGTTCTGGCTCTGCAAATGCATGGCCGAGGAGATGATGTCATACCAATCGAACACGCCGCCATGAAGCAATTGTCCCGCAGTGAAGCGAATTTCGGAATCGCCCGTTCCCAACGTGAGGATATGCACCTGTCTCCGCTGCAACTGATAGCAAACGAGCGCATCGACCAATCCGATCATGACGGGATTATTTGCCCAGACGCCACCGTCGGCGAACATGCGTTGGTTGTTTTGATAGACCGGAAAGAACGTGGGCGCGGCCGCCGTTGCCATCGCCACGGTGACCATGTCCTCCTTCCAGTCCCTTTTGTAATCCTTGTGATGCGGGGTCTTGAAGACGTTGACCTCCGTGTAGCCGTCAAATGACGGAATGCACAAACGTCGTTGCGCGTCGCCCAGCTTCTTGACGCCAAAGATTTTCTTGAGAGGTTTCTCGAGTTTTGTAGCGTCGTACCTGTGATGCTGCAGCCCTTGAATGGCGCGCCAAGCCGAACGCAGCTTGAACAAGTTGAAGCGTGCAGGGGGGAATATTTCGGGGCCGTGCTTGACATAGAGGTCGAGGATCGCCTGGGCTTTCTCTCCAATTGAGAGGCCCAACGCAATGATGCCTCCGGTCGACGTGCCCGCGATCATATCGAAGTAGTCGCCGGCACTGCGCCCGCCAAGATACCGGCTTTCGAGTTCGCTCAAGATCGTCGCGGGCAATATGCCGCGAATGCCGCCTCCGTCGATTGACAGGAGGCGGAACGGCTTCTCCTCGGGCCATGCCAGAGGATCACGAAGACCCTGCAAAATTTCGCTAGATCGGCGAGGGGGCTGGCTCAAGGTGTTTCCCTTCGTCTAGCGGGCCGGGATGCCGGCCGCCACCGAACCATTTCTTCGTCACGAGCCACCCCTCATAAAAGTAGAGCCACTGCGCGGCCCAGTGGATCGTGGTGTGGGCGATGAGATCGTCGATGCTCCACTCGCGCAAGTCCGGGCTGAACAGGCACAAGAACGGCAAGGTGCGGTCGTCCTCATTGATATACACGTGAGGGATCGGACCTTGCTCGTAATCGGGATGTCGCTCAAGAAGCGGCTTCAAGACTTGCACCCGCGGCTGCGCGTTGTGGAGCGACACGTTTTTGAGCACCATGGGAATGCGGTGTCGCACACGAACGAGATGTTCGCGCTTGTCCGGCGCCAACATCCCCTGCCACTCGACGTGAGCAGATCCGCTCTCGATGACTTTGAAGCCAGGCCACCGCGCTGCCATGGCCTTGATCTGTTGATCAATCGAAGTCATCGGACAGCTTGCCTCCGCCTTCACGGGTCGCAGCCTTTGCAGCCGTTGAACTCGCCCCGACAATGGCTGGCGCTGCAAGCACCTTCCCGTTGCTCCCGAGATGAAGGTGATTAGCTTCCATTTCGTGCTGACGGGATTTGAGGACGCTTTCAATCGCGTAGGAGGCCGCGGTCTCGCCGAAATGCCGTTTCAGGATTTCCTGCTGTTCCGCGAGGCCGAGGGTTTCGTTGCGGAGCTTGTAGAGATCGACGATCAGGCGGCGAAGATCGGCGTCATACAGGTCCTGCGCAGCTTTGTTCTCCGGCCAGCGGTCGGTGAACATATCCTGCGGGTAGGGCGGATTGACCACATGCACAGTGCCGCGCGGCCCATTGGTTTCCTTCAAGCGCGTCCGGATATAGGTCGCGACCGCGATCAATTCGTCGGTGAGGCTGGCATGAACGGGTCCCGCGTCGAGCGACATCGCGGCCATAGCGATTGCGGGTGGCCTACGCATACCGTTTCGGCTTGCGGCGCGCCACGAGATGTCCTTCGCACGCTTCAACAATTGCAGCGCGACGACGCGGGGCGACTTTTCTTCGATTGGTACATGTCCCGGCAGCGGCTGGGTGTCGGCCTTCTCCATGATCTGGCCCTCGACCAAAAGGCGCCGGCCTGCGAAAAGATCATGAAATGCCGGGTCGAACTTGACCTGATTGTTGAAATGATTGGCGAAGGCCCAAGGGTTCACCGTCTTGTGGTAGGACCCCCCGGTCTCCGGCTTGTAGTGGAACAAATGCCCGGCACGCTCGGGGCCGTAGATGCGCGCGATCGGCATGAGATCGACCGTGGTGCCATCGCTGTATTCGACGGTCACGCAACGGCTCTTGATCTTGACCAACCCGTAATAGCGGCTGCCTTTCTCACCGTTGATGGCCTTGAAGAGAAGCGCGAGCACATCTTTCGGTGAGGTTTGAGGCGAGATGTTCAACTCCATCACGACGTCAACGTCGTGCTGATTCTTCGCCACGCGCGATGCAATGGCGGTGCCGGTGGCGAAGCTGCCGCCCGGATAACACTCGATCACTTTGTGCTCGAGCGGGCTGCCTTCCCGGTCCACATATTGGCAGAGCGCGCGGAAATTGGTCTCCGCGATCTCGTGCTTGGATTTGGGCAACTGGATGCGGCGCGCAACGTCCATCAGCAGCGCGTCGCAATCGGCAATATTGGGCCACGGCCCCTTGTAAGCAACGTTCACTGGACTTACTCCCCAAGGTAGAAGCGACGACCGTCGAACATTCTGTTCGAGCTTTGTTCCACCTAGGGATCGGCAGGGGTTCCAGCAAGATTAGTTCATAGAGATTCTTTCAGGCGCAAGATATTGACAAACAGACGACCTTATGCGCCAGTAATAGTCGATTCGCGCATTGGTCGAATGATCCGGCCCCCGCACGCGAATGCCCCCAACAGTCGTCCCGACACGGCCCAATCAGCCAGCATCCACGTTCATTGAAAGGACGCCCGAGGTGTCGAAGCATTCAATGGTGCTCGCGTTGCAGCGGGAAGCTTTGAAATCGGATGTTTCGGTGGCATCGCTGCTCAGAAACGCGAAGGTGATTGCCGCTAAGCTGAGCCTGGATGATGCGCTTGTTTGGATCAATAGAGAACTAGACGGCTATCCCAACGCTCTCGTGAAAGACCTCCCGGAATATCGCCGATTGCGCGGTCGCGCGAAAGCTTGGAATCCCTATCGGGGTTGGCTTCCGATCGAGTCTCGCGACGCAAAAGTTCTAGAGTATTTGTCCTTCGCGCCGATCGGTCAGGCCATGGGTGCGATTGAACACGGCCTCGAAAAGGACATCGAGAGGGGAGGCGTCTTCACGTTCCCTTACCCTCCGGAAATGCGTGTGAAGGTGCAGAACGCTATCAATGATTTCACCGACGTTCATATTGAGATCGACCCCGGGCAGATCAGGAACATTGTCGATCAGGTCAGAAACCTCGTCTTGAATTGGACAATTGAGCTAGAGAAAGCAGGCATTCGCGGCGAGGAAATGACTTTCTCCTCCGAGGAAAAAATGGACGCTCCGAAAGCAAATCAGAACTTCTTCATTCAGAACGTTGGCGTACTGGGAAACGTCTCCGGCCAAGCCAGTGTCCACAATCAGCAAACTGGCTCCAATCTAGACATTCAAAAAATCAAAGATCTCCTCGCGCAATCCGCGGCGATTGCCGGAGCCTTGCCGGAAGCAACTCGAAACGAGATGCAGCCTGTACTGTCGAGCATCCAAACTGAGATAGCGCGTCCGGAGCCAGACCAGGGGAAGCTCGCGGAGATGTTGAGTTCAGTCCGCAAGGTCTGCGAGGGCGCAACTGGCTCGCTCGCCGCGCAAGGCATCGTACAACTGATCAAGATCATCTTCGGAGCTTAATTGCTAAAAGGCCTTCTGGTGGACCTCGGCTCAGATTCGGCAACATCTGCAAGCCTGCCGACAAAGACACTGCAAGGAGGCCCTGTTGTGCCTCGACTATTTTCTGAAAGTCGGCCCAGCCCGCGAAGTGAAGTCGAACGGCAGATGATTCCAGCAACGATCGTAGGTTTCTTCTGTGAGTGAGAGACCGGGCGTCAATTGCCTAGGCCGGTCTTCGTGAACGGTTTAACCGCTTGTTCCTCATAAGCGCGGCATAGACACGACTGGCTTCGAGCCCGCGGGCACGATTGTAGTGTGCTTGTGTCGTCCTCGCATCTGCATGGCTCAGCAGGTCGCTTGCCACTGCAATGTTTTCGGGATCCGCCAGGGCCCATGTTGTCGCTGCGGCGTCGCGTGTATCGTGCGTTGATAGCCTCATTCCCAGGTGACGGAGAGCATGTCGCGAAACTATGTCTCCAAAGGCACCATAAGTTAAGGCTCCACCGCGGGGACTAACCCAAACGGCCTGACACGCGGTGTTGCGAAGCAGCCTTGGACGAATAACGTTCAGGTAGAAGTCGAGATAGGGCAGCAAAAGAGAAGGGACGGCAAATTCGATGCAAACCCGCGTTTTGGTCTCGGTTGCCGGTATGACAATGTATCGGTTTGCTCCTTCTCCAACCAAATGACGGCCCATTTCGAGCGACGCGATATTCTTTCGACGGAGCGGAAGAAACGCAAGCAACGCAATGATTAAGCCGTCGCGATAGTAGACAGCTTGGGTTAACCTTATCCGCTCTTGATCGCTGGGATGATTATCGTCCATCAAAGAAAGGCCGACTTGCAGGATTTGGAGACTGGTAACGACCGGTCCAGTTTTCCCCCGAGCAGGTGCGGCGACTTGCAAGCGGGCTTTCATCGACTTCAACCAATCGAGATCGTGCTCGGGCAGCATTAAACGCGCGGCCGTATATAGCGCCTCCACCTGAATGGCTACCGATCGAGGAATGTTTGTTTCGGCTAGATGTTGGGCAAAACCCTTCACACGCTCCTTTGTCAATCGCTGATCTAACGGAAGATGAAGCGCCGCCGGATCGGACAGTTGGATGAACCCGAGGAAACGGCGCCACCCATAGAGGTATTTGGTTTTAGATGCTTGGGACAGCTTTGCTCCTGCCGCATCGCCAAACGGATCAGTGGCATCAGTTGCAGCAAGCCAGAGTCGGCAATCTTCCGCCGGCCAGCGGTCGAAGGGAAGATGAAGCCTTGCAGGAGGTCCCATTTGCTACGCCTTCCGTCGCTTGGTTTTGGGAGCAGATAGGTCGTTCTTGAGGCGCACTAGGAGGTCGGCATGTGCACGACCGGCGCGAAGCGTATTGATCCCGGCGTAGTAATTCGTCGTTGTTTTCAAATTTTTATGGACGAGCAATTGGCGCACGAGTTCGTGTGCGCCTGGATTAGCGTCCAGAATGATTTTCGCTGCGAGGTGCCTGAATTGATGAGGAGTGAGCTTTACCCCAACGTGCTTCCTAACAGCTTTCTCAATCGCCAGTGTGACTGCGCCTTGTTTGCGGGGCTTGCCTGTAGTCGCCACAAACAAGACATCGGGACGATTGCCAGTGACCTTGGGGGCAATTTCGTGTCGATACATCCAGAGGCACTCCGCGAGTTCGGTTGGGAGTTCGAACTCAATCGGCGCGTGGTTTTTGGTTTCGCTTTCCGCGATCACCAGCATGGCCGGCTTACCGCGGCCGTTTGGCCAGTGAAGATGTTGTTTAAAACTGAGCGAGGCGACATTTTTCATCCGGAGCGGGACCGTTAGCAAAATGTCGAGTGCAAGAGCCGTTTGCAGGTCGATAAATGGGCGCTTCGAACTTCCGAGTCCGCGGCGCGCCCTGCGCCACAGTTCATCTGGGAGGTTGATGAGAGAGTTGAACAACCGGGTGTCGTCGAGACTTCGGAGGAACGACTTGTTCTTGTCGGTGAGGCCCGTAGGAAGGGCGCCTAGTTTGCGTCGCAACTTCTTTAAAGCTCCGACGGTCTCCGGCGGGGCTCCCACCCACTCCTTAGCGATCGCGGTGAGGGTGCCGGCAACGCCGTGAGTGTAAGGCGTCAGCACGTTCCCGTCGTCCCTGTAAAGTTTGCCCAAGATCGCCTTGAAGATTTCGACCTCGACCAAGGCCGCCAGCGTATGCAGCTTTTCGCTGGGAACGCCTGCCGCAACGGCGGCGGTCACAGCAGAATGAACCTGATCTCGCCGCAGCCGTACCGTGGCCGGCGCCAATCGAGTGGCCCTGGCATTGTCGTCCAGCGGATCCGGCACCGTGCACCACGCCATGTAGCGTTGGAGATCCTGGAGCAGGGGGTCAGGCAGGTTCTTCCAAGGGATGCGCTTCAAGACTCTGGCGCTCGCCGGCGACGAAATGGCCGAGATATCCGGCCTCACCGCTGCGAGGCGATTCCATGCGGAGATAACTGAGAGGCGTTGATGCTCCACGTTTCGCATCAGGGTTCTGGCGCCGAGATCATCAGCAAACCGGCTGATGACGGCCTCGTCTACGGCCCCGGGCGGGAGCCCATGGAGGGTGCACCAGCGAGCGAACCGGGAAAGCCCGTGCTGAATGCGCCGATCAGGAATCGGGTCGAGCAGCGCCTTCCAGGCAGGATCGAGGGCCAGCGCGCCGGTCTTGAGGACAGGGTGCAGGCCCGAGGCGTCGATAGCCGCCGTTAGGTCGCTACGCAAGTTGGCCCGGCGCTTGGCTGACATATGAGTCCTTGAGCCCTCGCTGCGGTCCAGAATGGCTCTCAATGCCCCGAGGTCGAGCTGGATGGACTCGGGCGGCCTTTCCGCCAGCTTCCCCAGGCTGATGACGGCAGAGCGCAGATCGCGTTTGCGGCTCGCGGCGATGCCGGGGTTGGCGGCGATGCAGTCCATCACGTCCTGTAGCGTAGCTGTCGCTACGACATGCGTGGTTGAAACGTGCTTCATCGTGGTCGACCTTTTATGACACGAGATGACAGGCGCAGACATGCGCTGTCAGAGGCTGACATTCGGGATGACTATCACAGAATAAATGGAACGATTATTTGCGGGGAGTTTTCCCGACACGCGCTATGTCGCTGACATGGCATGACAATTGGCGACACTGACGGCGCGCTAATCTTCATCGCGATGGTTCGCGAGAAAGGCTTTAAGATCTGCTTCTGAGACACGGACAGATCGCCCGATACGATAAACCACCAGCTGGTGGTTTGCGATCCAGCGGTGCACCGTCCGGGCCGACACATCGAGTTGCTGGGCTATTGCACCAACGGTGAAGAAACGCAGGCCAACTTTTTGGAGGCCATTGGAATCGGTCGTCGTCACTGGCCTGCTCCTGAATCGGCCACAGTGGCGCTGGGAGGCTTCGCCGGCTGGTTCGCGGTTGAGGCTGACATCCACGCATCCAAGTCGCTTTGGCGGTAGCGAACTGCGCGGCCGATGCGCACAAAGTTCGGGCCGCGTTTGTACATGCGGGCCTTTGCCAATGTGGATGTTGAGGAGCGGATATATGCCGCGGCCTCTTGGGGTTTGAAGTAGGTTTCCTTGGTCACGATGATGGCCTCCAATGAAAAAGGCCCGTCGGGTACAAGACCGGCGAGCCTTTGAAGCCGCGTTGAGTGCGGCCGATGGGTCTAGGGAGTGAACACTGCGCACGCGAAAACGCCCCCGGGAAAAGTCCCGCGGGCGGGCGGTAGCGCATGTGTGGGAAGTCAGGTTCAGCTACGAATTGCCACCCCTGAAGAATTGGGACCTTAATAGCCTTGTAAATATCCTCAATAGCCCTTGTGGCAGTAAGCTAAGTTAGTTGTGGACAAGAATCCCCAAAAGGACCGGCACTCCGACTCACCGGACAGGCTTCCGTAGCCTGAATTGGCCGTCGGTGACGGATCACTACCGTCCGTCCGCCTAAATTGGCCAAGGCCGGCTGACTTAGCTTGGCGAGAAGAGATCGGGAACCAGCGGCGGAGACGCGATGGTAACTGGCGCTAGGTAGCCAATTTGCCGCTCGATTAAGCTCCAATCGGGCGTCAAGGCAGACCACTCGAAACCTGCGACATGAATACCGCCTCGGTCCTTCGCCGCCAGACGGGCACAAACGACAAAGGTGTTCGACATTCTGAGGAAATGCTCGCTATCGTATCTATCGCTGTTTGCGCCTTTGCTCCGCACTAGCTTTGCCATGGCAAGATGTTGTTCAGTCGAAAATAGCATCGGGAAATCCTCGTTGCGATCGCGTGCAGTGTTGTGCGGGGCGGCCACGTGTCGGCGTCAAAAAGTATCTCGACTGATTCGCTTGGTCGGAAGATTTCCATTCCGTCTCGCAATCAGCTCGATCGTGTATTCATGTTCATCTTCAAACTGAAAAACCTTATCAGCCTCATTTGTAGCCGTGGATGACCCGAACAGTTCGCTGTCGCCGCACCAGACATTGCCCGTCGCATACTTCAAGACGAATGCCCCTAGGGGAACTTGCGTTTCGAAGGTCGATCCTCCGTTAAGATAAAACGCAAGGACTGGCCGGCCACTCGCTGCATGATTGAGCTTCACAAAGTAATTGGATCCGCTAGCCGTTTTAAGCGTCAAGGGAACTGCTCCCGGGTAACGGGCGTATCGCGCGTATAAACCCTCGTCAGGCTGCGGCCGAGTAGCGCAAGCATCCTCGATCTCCTTCGGAGGCAAAGAAACAGCGGCAATCAGGCTGGAAAGATTGATCGGTGGGATCGCAGGGGCCAAAATGGCGAGCAGACCCACACAGGAGACCACCGCTATTAGATATCGAACTTGATAGAGCCGACGCGCAACTGCCTTCAATCCTGACTCTGGAAGTGGGCTACGGCAGTTACCGCACCGAGGGCGCATTTTGAAAGAGTAATTCGGGACTCTGTTTTTAGCAGAGCAGGACGGGCAACTGATCAGGTCGTGAACTTGAACCATTACAAGACCCGCAAAATTGCAATTCCCGCGGCTTCGGGCCGTTATGTCGGTGGCAACGCGACGAATGTAACTTAAAAGCGGTAGCCTTAAAAGCGCCAAGCTATCGAAATCGGCCCGTGAAAAAGACTCACAAAGGGCCGTTACGGGACGTTCTGGCGAAGAATATGCGACGTCTTCGGGCGGAACGTGGACTGAGCCAAGAGGCGCTCGCGCATGAGTGTGGCATCAACCGTACCTATCTCAGTGGCGTCGAGCGGTCGGAACGCAATGTGTCAATCGACAACATTGCGCGGATTGCTCGTGGCCTGAAGGTCAAGCCTTGGACGCTGCTGGACGACAGCGTCAAGCAGTAGCGACTGGCGAGAGCAGCTGACGGTCGACGCCACCACGGTAGAGCGGCTGGAGCCGGGCAGGATCGAAGGGCGTCAAATCGGAGCTACACGCGGCGCCGTCGGCGATCAACTCTGCAAGGGCTTCCCCGGTCGCCGGGGCGTTAAGGATGCCCCCGACGTTATGGCCTGTGGCTATATAAGCGCCCTCTGCCGACGGCACCTGCCGATGAGGGGGAGGCCATCTTGGGTTAGCGGCCGGAAGCAGGCTTGCCGCGCGATGATCCTGTCTGGACGAAACACACGCGACAGCCGTGCGCAGATCGCCTGGAGGCGATCGATCTCATCCGGCTCAGGCACAACGGCGGCCGGGTCGAACGGCAGCGGGGCTTGGTCGGAGTAGGCGGTAACCAAAATGTTGCCATTGGTTCTCGGGAACACCTCGACCGTCACGCCCGCGCCGCTGTCTCCATGGTGTTCGAGAAAGAGTGCGTCTGCCGGAACATCCGTGCCGGTGTCGTAGACCAGACTGGGGCTTCTCTGTCCGTACACGGCCGGCAATCCCAGCCAGCCGGCGGCGATCAGCGACCAAGGTCCCATGGCGATGACGACAGCATCTGCCTCGATGACTCCGCCATCGACTTCGACGCCTCGGACGATCTGCCCTGGCGCGCGCTGGACGATGCCGGTGACCCGGCCCTGGCGCAGGCCAGCGCCGTGCCCCTGTGCTGCACGCATCACAGCGGTGGTAAAGGTCCGGGGGTGAACGATGACGGTGGTTGCTGTGGTGCCCAGCCGGGAGTCGATAATGACGCCGTCGGACAGCCAAGGCAGGTCGGCGGGTATATTGCGGCGAGCATCCCGCTGTGGAACGACGATGCCGCCGTAGGCCGTCATCCGGCGGTAGCCCCAGTCGCCAGCAATCTGGTCGGGCAGGGCTGCGTGCAGTCCGAAGCTCAGACGCGCCAAGGGCGCCGACGGGGCTGCCGGCGCACCAGTCCAGCGGCAAGACCCGCGGGCCTTGTCGGATGCGGCAGCGGCGCCTCGGCCGTTTCGACAACATGACTTAGATCCCGAGCCGACCAAGAAAGTAAGCGGTGCCGGCGGAATAGGCGAAAGCTGAAATAGGCTGGATTTCACCCGTAACCGGTTATACTGGAAGTTGTAGGCGGGGGCTAGAAATGTCTAGATTGGTCAAGATTGCATCATGGCAAGGTAAGTCACGCGGCAGTGTTGTCTTCGTTCACGGCTTTGGCGGTCATGCTTATGACACCTGGCGATACGCCGCTGACGATACGTTCTGGCCGCTCTGGCTCGCCCAGGATGTTGAGGGACTTACGGTTTATTCGCTGGCCTATGAGGCCCCATTTTCCAATTGGCTCGGAACCTCGATGCCGTTGCAGGATCGGGCCATAAATATCTTTGAGGTTCTCCTCACCGAGCCGGGTCTCCGAACGGGTCCGATTATATTCGTGTGTCACAGCCTCGGCGGACTTGTCGTTAAGAAGGTTATGCTCAATCTCCAACAGCAAGCGACGAGGCGTCCTGAAGCTAACGATTTATTGGAGCGGGTGGCTAGAATCGTTTTCGCGGCAACACCTCATACGGGTGCCGCACATGCGACATGGCTCGAACGGTTAAGCTTCCTGGCATGGCCTTCAACTATTGCGAGGATTTTGGTCGCCAACGATCCTAGTCTCCGGGACATCAACGTAGCCTATCGAGGCTTAGCATTTGATCGAAGAAACGTGCTTAGTCACCAAACCTACTTTGAAACGCGGGACACGGCAGCCGGCGGAATAGTCGACGAAGCTAGCGCAGATCCGGGCCTGCATGGCGCCCCCCCGGTGCCGATCGACGCGGATCACATCAGCATTGTTAAGCCCCGGGATCGGGCGTCGCTACTTTACGCGAGGGTAAGACAGTTTGTTGAGCTTGTCCCGGCCGTTGGGGACAGTGGTCAGCTCAAATTGTTTGCCCTTCCACCTCTAATCTCCGATCAACCGCTTAACATCGGTCCCAAATTCATACGGATCGCTGCGTTGTGCCTCGTCGCCTTGATCGTCTTCAAAGGCGTTCAGGCGTTGGTATCACCGAAGGTCGAAGTTGGAGAGATACAGGGACCTCTTGTCGATCAATTGATGGAAAAAGACCGACAAATAGCCAAATTGCTTGCCCTTCTAGACGACAAACGCACGACGCCAGCTCTTCCTGGTGCCGAACAAGAACTCAAGAAAGCAGTCACGGCAATCGATGAAGGCGCCGGCTTGGATCCGCGTTATGCCTCGGCTCTTGATTTCTTGAAAGCCGGCAAGCCGTCCGAAGCCGAACCGCTGCTCAAAGCTGTAGCCGAAGAAAAGGCGAAGTCTGCCGACGGCAAACTAAAGATGGCAGTCGAAGAAAGAAAAGACGCGGCCGCCGCTTATCGAAATCTCGCCTCCATCGCAGCAGTTTCCGAACCTGGCCGTGCAAGGGAGTACTATGCAAAAGCAGCTCAGCTCGATCCAGACAACGTGGAAGGCGCTTATTGGAACGGGACGTACCAGTTGCAAGCGGGCAAGCTCGATGTGGCGCAAGAGGCATACGAAAGGGTCGCTAAAACGGCTCGGCCCTCTGATGCCCGTTGGTTAGTCAAAGCGCAGAATGGACTGGGCGATATTTTTAAACTGCGCGGAAACCTTTCAAAAGCCCTCAAGATGTATGCCGATACCCTCGCCATCGTGGATAATCTGACGAAATCTGATCCAGAGAATGCCGATTGGCAGCGCGAACTGGCATTATCCTTTGGCAAGTATGGCGACGTACAGAAGGCTCGAGGAGATTTGTTCGGCGCGCTCAAGAGCTATCGTGATAGCCTCTCCATTAGAGAAAAATTGGCGAACAGTAATCCCAGCGATACCGATCGGCAGCGCGATCTGTCGACCGGCTATGATCGGATTGGTGATGTTGAGGCATTGCAGGGCGATCTGTTGGCCTCGCTTAAAACTTTCCACAACAGTCTCGCGATCAGGGAAAAGCTCGCGAAATCCAACCCGAGCAATGCCGATTGGCAGCTTGCTTTGTCGTTATCGTTTGATCGAATCGGTGACATGAAGTTGGCGCAGCAAGACTTGGCTGGCGCTCTTGCTAGCTACAATGACAGTCGTTTCATTAGAGAAAAGCTGACGAAGGTTGATCCAGAAAACGCGGTCTGGCAGCGCGCTCTGACGGTATCATTGGAGAAGATTGGGGACGTGCAGACGGTGCAGGGCGACCTGTCAGCTGCGATTTCAAGCTACAGTGTTAGTCTCAAGATAAGAGCTAATCTCGCAAAATCCGATCCTGGTAATGCCACTGCGCAGCGCGATTTGGCGATAACCATGAACAAGATTGCGGACGGAAATAAAACGCAGGGCGATCTGGAGGGGGCCCTCAAGAGCTACACGGACAGCCTCGCAATCAGAAAGACTTTGGCTAAATCTGATCCCAGTGATCCCGGCTCACAGCGAGGTCTGTTGCTCGCTTTTACCCGGATCGGCGATGTGAAGGTAGCGCAAGGCGATCTGGCTGGTGCGCTTAAGAATTTTAGGGACGGTGCTGCGATCGCAGAAAAGCTGGCGCAATCCAATCTTAATAATGCCGGTTGGCAGCGTGACCAGTCAATATCCCTAGACCGAATTGGGGATGTGCAGAAGATGCGTGAGCTGCTGCCGGTTTGATGGACACCGAGATTGGGTGTTTCATGAAGCCGGAGGTAGGTCATGCAGAGACGGAAGTTCAGTCGAGAGTTCAA